>JABAOE010001063.1_pt2 | contig 90426 bp, 90 predicted proteins | sample 7062141 | NCBI WGS metagenome assembly JABAOE01 (sample SAMN14538627, study PRJNA623070) | marine sediment metagenome | biome: marine biome [ENVO:00000428]; feature: marine pelagic biome [ENVO:01000023]; material: deep marine sediment [ENVO:00002113] | place: India: Gulf of Khambhat ... | reverse complement strand
TGGAACCGACCGGGGAGTTCCGCCGAGCCGCGCGACGCGCGTTGGAAAATTTTCAGCGGCGCTCCATTGCGAGGCGCAATTTTCTGTCCTCGATCCCCAGCAGGATCGGCTGGGCCGTATCCCGGTAGATATTGATCTTGGCGTTATAGGCGGTTCGGGTGAGGCCGTGCTTGTCGCGGATCCTCAGCCGTCGAATGTTGAATTCACCACTCTGCAGCTTTTCCCCGGTGAGATAGCACTTGATGGCCGTCACACGTTCTCCGGACAGCTCCAGGCCGCTCAGCTTGGCCAGGTTGCCCTGGGCTCTGTGCAGGAATTGCACGGCATCCAGGTTGACCTGTGAGTCGGTGTCGTCCTTGATCTGGTCGCTCAGGTCGGCCATGAAATCGCCAACCAGGATCTGCCCCGGATAGGCGGCCTCGATCATCCTCGCCAGTTCGATCGTAACGTCACCGACGATGAAGTTATGGATGGTCGGGTTGAGGCCCTCTGCCTGGTGAAATTCGTAGCAGCTGCCGACGTGGAAACAGGCCCGCAGTCTCGGCACGGACCTGGCGACGGCTTTCTTGCGGGCGATGGCATTGTCCGCCAGCACCAGGTGCATGAAGTGATAAAGGTCGACGTTGGCGTCGATGCCGTGATCCCGGTTCCAGATGTAGAAACCGTCGCCGCTCGAGGAGCGCGCAAAATTGATACCGACATCCAGTTCGAGCATCTTTGCGTGCGCCGCGTTGAGCGAGTAGGAGAGACTGTTGAGCTGGGTCATCTGCTCGAAGGGTGTCAGCAGGCTGAAGCCCACGATGTCGAACAGCGTGACGGCTCGACTGGCCACGTAGTTGATGCCGTACCGGCGAATCATCTTCTCGATGATCTGCGTCTCGACCGGGTGATCGCTGAGCGCCTGGCGCAAGGCAATATGTCTCGGTTCGACATCGAGCAGCCGAGCGACTTTTTGCATCTGGCTCAACGACAACTGCCGGTCGCCCGAGATCAGCTCGGTGATGAACCTCGCGGATACCTTCTGCGGCATGGTCGGGTCGCTCGCTGGCGCGGCCGTGTATTCTGCAATGGCGTAATGAGGCACCACGAGGATGAGGATACCGTCGTCGAGCGGACACCAGCTCAATATGCTGTTCTGTCCAAGCGACCATTCGGAATGGAGACAGCGTTCGAGGTGCACGAGATTGCTTCGCTGCCGGAGGCCCATGTCGTTGGCCAGCCCCGCCAGCTGGTCGAGATACGGCGAATAGTCGGCCACGCGCCGTATACCCGACTGTGAGAGATCGTCTAGTTCCATGCAGATCGCCAGTGACGCGACAACCCTTGCCCCGAAGTTGTCGCAGGAGTGCGTTAGCGCTTATTGCGTCTGAAAGTAATCAACATTCAGAAACAGCGCAAGTATTATTAAGAGTCACGCGTAGGTGATTCAATTCGTTGTGCATGCGCAGGTGATCGAAATATCATGTTTTACATAATGTTGGCGCGGAATGCCGAATAAAGCTGAAGTCGCGGCACCGGCGATCGAGGACGTCAGCGCGCTCGCGGAGCGTCTGCAGGAGTGGCTGATCCGGACGCCGGCCGTCCGCTGCCGGAACCTGGAATCGCGCCTCGATTGCAGTGCCGAGGTCTGGGGCAAGCTGGAGTTTCTGCAGCAGACCGGCACGTTCAAGCCCCGCGGAGCGCTCGCCAGCGTATTGAGCATTGACCCTGCAGAGCTCGCGGCCGGCGTCACGGCAGTCAGCGCCGGCAATCACGCGATCGCGACGGCGTTTGCGGCGCGTTGCATGGGAGTGAGCGCAAAAGTCGTCATGCTCGCGTCCGCAAATCCCGCCCGCATCGAAGCCTGCAAGGCTTACGGCGCCGAACTGGTCCTGGTCGAGGATATCAGCGAGGCGTTCGCCCGGGTGGAGGAGATTCGCGATACGGAAGGCCGCTGTTTCATCCACCCGTTCGAAGGACCCAATGTGACGCTCGGCACGGCGACGGTCGGCCTCGAAATCTGCGAGCAGATTCCGGATTTCGACGCCGTGGTCGTCCCCATCGGCGGCGGCGGCCTTTGCTCGGGAATTGCGAGCGCCGTCAAGACGCTGAAGCCCGCGTGCGAAGTCATTGGCGTCGAACCCGCCGGTGCCGACAGCATGCGGCGCAGTTTCGCGAGCGGCGTCCCGGAGCGCATCGACAAGGTGTCCACCATCGCCGACAGCCTTGGCGCGCCGTTCGCGTTGCCGTATTCGTTCGGGATCTGTCGACAATTCGTGGATAAGCTGGTCACCGTTGAGGATTCGGAAATCCGTGACGCCATGGCATTGCTGTTCAACGACATGAAGATGGCGGTCGAACCGGCCTGCGCTGCGAGCACCGCTGCGCTTGCCCGGCCCCTGCGCGAGCATTGCGCCGGCAGGAAGGTGGTGCTGATCTTCTGCGGCAGCAACATCGACTGGGACACGTTCAAACGGCATGCCGGTTCGCTCTGATGTTGATTGAGGAACTCAAATCCATCGTCGGCGAGGGCGGCTGGACAACTGACGAGAACGACCTCGAGCCGCATCTGACCGAATGGCGGGATACCTGGCGTGGCCGCACGCCGATCATGGTGTCCCCGGACACGGCGGACAAGGTGTCCGCGGTGGTCCGGGCGTGCCTGGCCGCGAACACCGCTATTGTCCCGCAGGGCGGTAATACGGGCCTTTGCGGCGGAGCGATTCCCGATCCCGATGGCAGCCAGGTCCTGTTGTCCTTGCGGCGCATGAATCGAATCCGCTCCCTCGATCCGAACGACCATACGATGGTTGCGGAGGCAGGCTGCACGCTCCAGTCCATCCAGCAAGCGGCGGCGGAGGCAGATCGGTTTTTCCCCCTGAGCCTGGCGGCCGAAGGCAGTTGCCAGATCGGCGGTAACCTGTCGACGAATGCCGGCGGCATCAACGTGCTTCGCTACGGGACGGCCAGGGACCAGGTGCTGGGACTGGAGGTCGTGCTCGCCGATGGCAGTCTCTGGGAGGGTTTGCGCGCGCTGCGCAAGGACACCGCCGGCTACGACCTCAAGCAACTGTTCATCGGCTCCGAAGGAACGCTCGGCATCATCACGGCCGCAACGCTGCGACTGTATCCGGCTGTCCGGAACCCGAGGACGGCCTTCGTCGCGCTGGAGTCGCCGCACAGGGCGGTCGACTTGCTGACCATGCTGCGACACCAGCTGTCCGACCGCATCCAGGCCTTCGAGCTCATCCCCGAGCGGGCATTGCGCTTCGTCAGGCGGCACTTTCCTGCGCAGAATGTGCCCGCCATCGACGGGCCGTGGTTCGTGCTGCTGGAATCGGCGGGCGACGAATCGGCTGAAACGGAGGCGGCCCTGATGCGGGCGCTCGAGTCCGGTGTCGCCGGCGACGCGATCATCGCCAAGAATCGTTCGGAGGCCGGCGCGCTCTGGCAGCTGCGGCACTCGATTTCCGAAGCCCAGAAGCGAGAAGGTGCAAGCCTGAAACACGACGTATCCGTGCCGGTGTCCGCGGTGGCCGATTTTATCGAGCTCGCTTCGGCAGCCGTCGTCGAGCGCCTGCCCGGCACGCGTGTCGTCGCCTTCGGCCACGTCGGCGATGGCAACGTCCATTTCAACCTCAGCCAGCCGAAGGACATGCAGGCGGACGAGTTCCTCGGGCGCCGGGAAGCCATGGCCGAGGTCGTCTACGATGTCGTCAATCGCTTCAACGGCAGTATCAGCGCCGAGCATGGCGTAGGGCAGGCAAAGCGCGAACAACTGGCGCATTACAAAAGTGAGACCGAGATCACACTGATGCGCAAGCTCAAGCGGGCGCTGGACCCGGATAACCGGCTCAACCCGGGAAAGGTAATATGACGACCAGTTCCCATTGAGCCGGTCCGCCAGCGGCTAGAATCATTCCCTGGATATTGCGAAAACTGCGACGATGAGCGCCGAACCGGAGAAGCAGACCTACGAGGAGCAGCTGTCCCAGCTGGAGAGCCGCCTGAAGGCTCCCGAGCATGACGAGGCGATGCTCGGCGAGGTCGGCCTGGCCATGCGTAATCTGCTGACCCGTAACGGGGAAAGCGAAGCGCACATACGGCAGATCCTGGAGCGCCAGTTTGACCAGGGCAATCTGCGTCGCGAGTCCTACGAGCTTGTTGAAAAGCTGCTCGCCAAGATCCTGGCCGAAAAACCGCCGCAGGCGGCGCCCGTTGCCGAGTCCGGGGCCGAAACACCGTACGTCGATACCGCCGTGCTAGACCAGCCCGTAAAGCCAGCCCCGCCGGCGACGGTCAGCGAACAGCTGCAGGTCGGCTCGGTGCTGAGAGACCGCTACCTGCTCAAGGAGCAGGTGTCCGAAGGCAGCATGGGGACCGTCTTCAAGGCGCTCGACCGCAGGCTTGCCGAGACCGGCGAAGCGAATCCTTTTGTCGCCATCAAGGTACTGAGCCCGAAACTGTCCAGGAATGGTGCTGCGCTGCGCGCCTTGCAGCAGGAGGCGGCCAAGGGGCGCTGCCTGTCGCACCCTAATATCGTCCGTTTCATTGACCTCGACCGGGAGGATGACCTGTTCTTCCTGGTCATGGAATGGCTGGACGGCCGGTCGCTGTCGAAAATTCTGGACGACAACCGCGGAAATTCACTCGATATTGCGACGGCGATGAACGTCATCTCGCAAGTCTCGCGTGCGCTGAGCTATGCGCACCAGCGCGGCGTTATCCACGCCGACATCAAGCCCGGCAATATCATTGTCACGCCGGAAGGACAGGTGAAAGTCATCGATTTCGGCGTCGCGCGAATCCGGCAAAAAGAAAACGAGGGCAAGTCGCGTTTCGACCGAGACGTCATGCGCGCGGGATCCCCGGCTTACTCGAGCATGCAGGTGTTGACCGGCGAAGACCCGGTGGCGGCCGACGACGTTTTCTCGCTTGCCTGCCTGATGTATCGCCTGGTTGCGGGTTACCGGGTGTTCGGCCCGAGGAATGCGGCCGATGCGGCGCAGGAGGGCATGGAGCCGCAGAAGCCGCAGGAACTCAACGATACGCAGTGGGCGGCACTGAAAAAGGCCTTGTCATACTCGCGGGTCACACGTTACCAGACGCCGAAAGCATTCATGGATGCGTTCGGCACGGTGCCCGATGAACCCGTCAAGCCTCGCGCTCAGCCGACGCCCGCCCAACAGGAACCTGCGGCCCCGGCCGCAAATACCTCGAAGACGCCGGAAGTATCCGAGGCTGCGGATCCGCCCGTGGTTCCGCAGGCGCCAGCGGATGCGCCGTCGCCTGTGCTGGCGACCGATAATGACTGGCCGTTGATCGGCGCTGATGAAACGACCCAGGTATCCGCCAACACGCCGATGCGGGCGGAACGCGAGCCCATCATGTTCGACCTGGACGAGGAGGATGGCGAGCCGCCGCGCCGTTCGCCGCTGCGACTGATCGTCGTCGGCATCATTATCACAGGCGCCGTGGCTGTCGTGTTACGTCCGGACCTCGTCGATACGCTCGACATCGATGAGTCGATCGAGACGATCAGCGGTTACATCGATGAAATCGCCGGCACGGGTGCGGGCAATTCAGCAACGACCGGATCGGCCGCTGCAGCAGGCGAAGATGCGCTCGAGACGCTCGAAGCCCTGCCCGAAACCGAGATCGCCGATACGGCTGCCGACGACATGGTCGGCAACGTGGCCGAAGAACTCATCATCGATCCCGCTGACGGTTCCGTTACCGTGACGGCGGGCGAGCCCGCTGTCGAGGACCCCGCTGTCGAAGACACGGTCTCGCCGCTGCCGGAGCCGTTGCCCGAACCCTATGATTTCTCTGTGCTGCCCGAGCCGACGCTGTTGTTGACATTGCGTTCGGGCGAGGAGGCCGCGATTCCGAGCGGGCGGCTGACCATTCGCGAGGACAGCGGCGCCGCAATCGTCGACCTGGTGCGGGAAGGCGACTTGTCGGCGGCGATCGAAGTTCAGTTCGTCGAAACGCAATTTATCGGCAACCAGTCGTCCTGGGAGTCCGGGCAATACCAGGTCCAGAATGAAGGGGTGCTGTTATTCGAGCGCGGCCAGCCGCGAGCGCGGACAACGATCACGATGCGCTCCAACCCGGTGCGGGAACCTGACCGGGAAGTCACCTTGTCGATCCGCGACGCGGCAACCCGGTCTATGGATCTCGGCACGATTCGGTTGACGCTGGAGGACGACGACCAGCGCGCATTCGAAGCCAGTCTTCCGCCCAATACGGTCGGTTTCGCAGTGAACCAGGTGTCGGTAAGGGAGTTCGATCCGGCCGTCCAGGTCGACATCGTCCGCTACCGTCCGGACACCACCGCGCTCGAGGTAGCCTATACGCTGACAGATGTCACCGCTACCGAAGGACAGGACTATTTTGCGCCAGGCTTGACCGTCATTTACTTCGGTCCCGGCCAGCGCACCGCCAGGATACTGATTCCGCTCGGTCAGGATGCAAGGGTCGAGCAGGACGAGGCCTTCATGCTCGAACTCGACACGCCGGGCGCACCGGTCAACAGCAACATTTTCAAGCAAATCGCGGTTATGATCCGGGACGACGATTCATAACAACAGAATCCGGCGAACCCACAATCCCTGAGAGCGAAGTCCATGGAAGAGAAAGAGCTGCGGCGCTACTCGCGCGTCGTCGTCGATGGCGTTGAACAGGCCCCCAGCCGCGCCATGCTGCGCGCGGTCGGCTTCGAAGAGGAGGACTTCTCGAAACCGCAGATCGGCATTGCGTCGACCTGGAGCATGATCACGCCCTGCAACATGCATATTCACGAACTCGCCAGGAAAGCGGGCGAGGGCGCGGACGGCGCCGGCGCAAAAAGCGTGATCTTCAATACGATCACCGTGTCCGACGGCATCGCGATGGGTACGCCCGGGATGCGCTATTCGCTCGTGTCGCGGGAGATCATTGCCGATTCGATCGAGGCCGTGGCTGGCGCCGAAGGCTTCGACGGGGTGATCGGCATCGGCGGCTGCGACAAGAACATGCCGGCGTGCGTCATGGCGATGGCGCGCATGAACAGGCCGGCGGTGTTTGTCTACGGCGGGACGATCAAGCCCGGCGCCAAACGTCGCGACATCGTCTCGGTCTTCGAAGCGGTTGGCGCCCATGCGGGCGGCCGGATCGACGACGAAGAGCTCCTCGAAGTAGAGCAGACGGCGATCCCCGGTCCGGGCGCCTGCGGGGGCATGTATACAGCCAATACCATGGCGTCGGCCATCGAAGCGCTCGGCATGAGTCTCGCGAACAGTTCCGCGCAGGAGGCGGTCTCCGAGAGCAAGGCAGAGGACTGCCTGCGTGCGGGTGAAGCGGTCGTCAACCTGATCCGGGCAGGCATCCGGCCGCGCGACATCATGACGAAGAAGGCGTTCGAGAACGCCATTGTGGTGGTCAACGCCCTGGGCGGATCGACGAATGCCGTCATGCACCTGATGGCCATGGCGCGCGAGGCGGACGTTGATCTTGCCCTCGACGATTTCACGCGAATCGGTGCGAAGACGCCGGTGCTGGCCGACGTCAAGCCGAGCGGCAAGTACCTGATGTCGGAGCTGATCGAGATCGGCGGCATCCAGCCTTTGATGAAGCGTCTCCTGGATCGTGGCCTCCTGCATGGGGATTGCCTGACCGTGACCGGCAGGACGCTGGCGGAAAACCTCGCCGATGTCGAGGATTATCCCGATGGCCAGGATGTCGTCAGGGATTTCGACGAACCGATCAAGCCGGAAGGCCATCTCGTTATCATGTATGGCAATCTTGCGCCCGAAGGGGCCGTCGCCAAGATCACCGGCAAGGAGGGATTGCGATTCGAGGGCAAGGCCAGGGTCTTTCACTCCGAGGAAGAGGCGCTGCAGGCTATTCTCGACGGCGCTGTCACCAAGGGCGATGTCGTCGTCATCCGGTACGAGGGTCCCAAAGGCGGCCCTGGCATGCGCGAGATGCTGAGTCCCACCGGCGCCATCATGGGCAAAGGCCTGGGCGAGGATGTCGCGTTGATTACTGACGGACGCTTTTCTGGCGGCAGCCACGGCTTTGTCGTCGGCCACGTCACGCCGGAAGCGGCGGTCGGCGGGCCGATCGCCCTGATCGAGGATGGTGATCCGGTCACGATCGATGCCGAGGCCTGCCGGATCGACCTGGGCGTTCCGGAAGCGGAGATGGACGCTCGCCGCACCGCCTGGAAACGGCCGCCGTCGGCGGTGACCACCGGGATCCTGGCCAAATACCGCGCCGAAGTCCGGTCCGCGTCGGAGGGGGCCATCACGGTGGCGCCGCCCTGGGACGAATAGACGGCAACTGTCTTGACGCAGCCTCCCGGCTTCTATTTACTGGGCGCTCAACCGCATTATCGGCCCACGTATTGTGCCGTGGTATTGCCAGCGCAATACCCGATAACGACGAAAACGAATGGCGCGCCAGAGGTGCGTGGGTGCGAAAGACGGGGAAACCGGCCGATCAGAAGAGCCGGAAATCTGTCATAAAACCCGCAAGGATCTCCGTGCGGGTTTTTTTTGCGAGATCGGGGGAGACCATGCAGGCGAGAGAGGGAAGCAACGGAACGGCGCTGGACGCTGGCCGGGCGCCCTGGTGGCTCAGGAAACGGCAAGCGCTGCTCGAAATTGCCGCTCAGCACCTGAATGCCTATGTCTACGATCTCGATACCGTGCGCGAGGCTGCCCGCGAACTGATGGCGATGCGCGCCGTTGCCCGGACCCTCTATGCGGTCAAAGCAAATTTCAATGATTCGGTTATCCGGACGCTGGCAGAAGCCGGCGTCGACTTCGACTGCGTGTCCCCCGGCGAGGTTCGCCGTCTGCGTGAGGTGCTCGGCGATGCCGTCGAGGGTCGAATTCTGTTTACGCCGAATTTTGCGCCGCGCGAAGAATACGACTGGGGCATCCGGGAAGGGGTGCGGGTCACGCTGGATAATCTTTATCCATTGCGGCACTGGCCAGAGCTATTCCAGGGCCAGGAAATTTTCGTGCGCATGGATCCGGACCATGGCGGCGGTCATCACGATCATGTGGTCACCGCGGGCGCTGCGTCCAAGTTCGGCATTTCGCTCGACGAGATCGGGGAACTGGAAGAGCTTGTCCGAACAACGGGCGCCCGAATCGTCGGCATCCATGCACACAGCGGCTCGGGAATCCTGGATCCCGGCAACTGGGAATCGGTGGCGCGGACGCTGCGCGAGGTCGCCAGCCGGTTTCCCGATGTCCGCGCCCTCGACCTCGGCGGCGGAATCGGCGTCCCGGACCGTCGCGGCGACGCCCCCTTCGACCTGCAAGCCCTGGATCGACGTCTCATGCAGGTAAAAAAAGACTATCCGGACTACGAGCTGTGGCTCGAACCGGGTCGCTACCTGGTGTCCGCGGCGGGTGTGCTGCTGACCCACGTGACGCAGACAAAGCGCAAGGGGGCGCACCGCTACGTGGGCGTCAGCACCGGCCTCAACGCGTTGATCCGTCCGGCGCTTTACGACGCTTACCACGAAATCATCAACCTGACGAAGATAGACGCGCCGGCGACCGATTCTGTCACCGTCGTCGGTCCGATCTGTGAGTCGGGCGACAAGTTCGGCAGCGAGCGCTTGCTGCCCCCTTGCGAGGAGAATGACGTCGTCATCATTGCGAATACCGGCGCATACGGTTACGCGATGAGTTCGCGCTACAATTTGCGGGACAGACCACCGGAAATCTCGATTTAGTCAGGGGGGAGAGATGAGAAAATTCATTCTGATACTGATGATGCTGCCGGCCGTCGCTGTCGCCGATGCTGCGGACGAGGCAGGGGCCAAGCTCTTCGAGTACTTCGATTTGTTCAATGCGAAGGATTCGGACAGGGTTGCCAACTACATTTATTCGACACCGGTGCATGTCGGCGGAGGCGCGAGCCACAATGTCCTGGCCGATCCCGCGGCCGCTATTGCCAACCTGACCGGCCTGTACGAACAGATCGAGGCGCAGGGCTGGAAGGAATCGGTCATCGACGATCTCAGGGTTTGCCTGGCATCCGCCACCCTGGCCCTCGTCGATACCCGGTATTCGCGGATCGATCAGGACGGCAGGCCGATCCCGCCGGCGGTCAGGACGACCCTTTACGTGCTGCAGCATATCGATGACGAATGGCGGATCGTTGCCTTCTACGGGCACGATGCGGACAAACGCCCGTCCTGCGACGAGGAGTAACGATGGCGACACGACGCGAATTCATGGGCGCGGCACTCGGTGCCGGCCTTTTCAATGCAGTTGGCGTACCGGCGCTCGCGCAGGGCGGCATGAACATTCTCGTGCTTGGCGGAACCGGCTTCATCGGTCCGCACCTCGTGCAGCGGGCGCTCGACCGGGGGCATCGGGTCACGCTCTTCAACCGGGGACGGACGAATGCCCACCTGTTTCCCGAAGCAGAGAAACTCGTCGGCGACCGAAACGACGACCTGTCCGCGCTGGAGGGCAGGCGCTGGGACGCCGTTATCGACAATTCCGGGTATACGCCGCAGCAGGTCGAGCTGAGCGTTGTCCTGTTGAAAGACGCCTGTGACCAGTACCTGTTCACTTCCACCCGCGGCGTCTATACGGATTTCACCCGCGACGTCATGGACGAGGATGCGCCGATCGGTCCGACGGACCCGCCGGATGCGGAATGGACCAGCTATCGCGACAACAAGACGCGCGCTGAGTACATCGTGCAGGCGGCGTTCGGCGCCCGGACGCAGATTACGCGCCCGCCGGTCATCGTCGGACCTGGCGACCGTACCGACAGGTTTACCTACTGGGTCGATCGTATCGACGATGGCGGCGACATTCTCGTGCATGGCGACCGGGAGGATCCGATCCAGTTCGTCGATGTACGCGATCTCGCCGATTTCTATGTCCACATGCTGGAGAACTCGGTGACCGGCATATTCAATACGGTCGGACCGGGTTCGCCACTGACCAACGCCGGGCTGGTGCACGGCATCAAGGCGGTAACGGCCACGCCGTCTACCTTCACGTGGGTGGACTGGGACTTCCTGATCGAAGAGGGCGAGCAGCCACAGGCCACGCTGCCGTTCTGGTATCGCCCGGCCGGCCGTTACCTGAACTACGGCAGGATGGTCAATACGCGGGCGATCGAGGCAGGGATGTCGTTCCGGCCCCTCGCGGTCACGGCGAAGGACACGCTCGACTGGCACCGAACCCGCAGCGCCGAAGAGCAGGCCGAACTGCGGGTTGGATTGTCGCGGTCCCGGGAGGCCGAACTGCTGCAGAAATGGCGGTCCCGGTAGACGGATGACGCCTGCATTATTATGATAAAATACATTAAATAAATACTATAAATAACTGATTTAAAAAAGGTAAAAAGATGAACAATCCTATGCTAAGCCGACGCGAGGCCCTGTCGGGCCTGGCAGGCGCAGCGGCGTTGTTCGGATTGTCGGCGGAAGCAGCGGCGGGCGGTGCGAGCGAGATGCCGCTAAAGTCGCTGCTGCAGCAAGATCCGGAGGCTTACTGGAGCCGGCTACGGGATGAGCAGTTCCTGATGCCCGGCAAACGCGCATTTCTCAATACCGGCAGCCTCGGGGTGACGGCGAGGCCGGTCCTGACAGCCGTCGCCGATTATCTTCACCAGGCGGCAGCGCTCGATGTCGGCGGCCTGCAGGTCGATCGCTACCCGCGCTGGGGATACGAGACCCTGGATGAGGAGCGGGCCCTGCTCGCAGAATTCCTCGGCTGCAGCAAGGACGAGCTGGCGATCGCGCACAACGCGACGGAGGCGATGTCGATCATCGCGGGCGGCATGCTGCTCGAGCCCGGCGCCGAGGTGCTGCTGACCGACCAGGAGCATCCCAGCGGCCGCGGTCCCTGGAAGGTCCGGGAAGCGAAGGGAGAATTGACGACCCGGGAAGTCAGCATACCGATGCCGCCCGAGAGCGCCGAGCAGCTCGTCGAGCTCATCGTTTCGGCCATCGGTCCGCAGACACGCGTGCTCAGTTTCAGCGGCATCATGAGTCCTACCGGGCTGCTGATGCCGATCCGCGAGATCTGCGATGCGGCCCGCGAACGCGGCGTAATCACGGTGGTCGACGGCGCACACATGGCCGGGCAGGTCGATTACCGGATCGACGACATGCACTGCGACTACTTCGCCGGGAGTCCGCACAAGTGGCTGTTCGCGCCGGCGGGCTCGGGCATCCTGTACATCCGCGAAGCGCGCCAGGAAGAGCATTTCCCCGTCATCGCGACGGACGGCTGGGACGACAAGTCGCTCAAGGCGGGCAGGTTCATGCGCTTCGGGACCAACAATCGCGCCATCATCGAGGGACTGATGGCGGGCCTCGAATTCGCCAGGTCGATCGGCCCGCAAAACATCTACGCGCGGATTCACGAACTGGCCGTCGACACCTACCAGCGCGCCGCCGGGTTGCCGTATACCGAAATGGTTTCATCGGCGGATGACAGCCTGTACGGCTCCCTGGTTACGTTCCGGATCAACCTGCCGGACAGCAAGCTGGAGAAGCTCTGGCGCCTCTGCGACCAGCGCCTGATCTGGACGACCAGCGACCCGCAACTGCGGATCTCGACACACGTGCATACGCGGCGGTCCGATCTCGACCTGTTCTTCGAGACCCTGGCGGAAGCCGCAGCCTGACCGATGGACGCGTCATTCGTCGCCGAGATGCGTGCGGCGCTCGAGGAGATGCGCGCGGCACTGCAGGCGGTCGCGGCGACCGCTGACGCCTCGGCCGGCGTGGTCGAACTGGATCAGCAGCGGGTAGGGCGCTTATCGCGAATGGACGCCATGCAGGCACAGGCCATGGCGCAGGCGTCCGGCCGCCGCCGCGAGGACAGCCTGCGGGCGATCGCGGCGGCGCTCGCCAGGCTGGACAGCGACGACTACGGCTACTGCCTGTCCTGCGGGGAAACGATCAAGGCGGACCGCTTGCGGGTCGACCCCACGGCGACGCTGTGCATCGATTGCGCAAACCGTGCCGAGTCGTCAGCCTGAACGTTCGCGGTGCCGTTCCTCGAGCCGCCTTGCTACATCCGTGAGCGACATGTCCCGGGCCGTCAGTAACACCAGCAGGTGATATACGAGGTCTGCCGCCTCATCGAGCTCCCCTTGCCGGTCGCCTGCCGTCGTCGCGATCGCGAGCTCCAGCGCTTCTTCACCCACTTTCTGTGCAACCCGTTCGCGGCCCGCTGCAACGAGCCTCGCCGTGTAGCTGCCCTCGGCATCGTCATCGATACGTTGCCGGATGATGTTTTCCAGCTCCGCGAGGAAGCGGATATTCGAATCAGTCATGCGGGTATCCCGTTCATGAACGCACCGTGACGTCGTTGTCGGCGAGCCATGCTTTGAGGTCGGGGACCGTCATCTCCCCGCTGTGGAAAACGCTTGCGGCCAGGGCGCCGTCAACGTCCGCCTCCCGGAAGACGTCCAGGAAGTGCCGCGCACTGCCCGCACCGCCCGAAGCGATCAGCGGCACCGAACAGTGCGCCCGGACCGCCGCCAGCTGCTCGATGTCGTAGCCTTTGCGCACGCCGTCGCGATTCATGCAGTTCAGCACGACTTCTCCGGCGCCGCGATCGATCGCCTCGCGTATCCAGTCGATGGTGTGTCTCCGCGCATCGCTCGTCTTCTCCGCATCCCCGGTGTTGCGATAAACCCGGCAGGCGCCGTTACTGTTCATGCTGTCGACGCCGAGTACGACGCATTGCGTACCGAAGCGGCCGGCGAGGCGGTCGATCAGGTCGGGATCGGCAAGTGCGGGTGAGTTCACCGAAATCTTGTCTGCGCCCTTGTTCAGCACGTCCTCGGCGTCGGCCACGCTACGGATCCCCCCGGCGACGCAGAACGGGATATCGAGAAACTCGGCGATGCTGCGGATCCACTGCCGGTCGACGGTGCGGCCGTCGGGACTGGCCGTGATGTCGTAGAACACGAGTTCATCGGCGCCCTGTTCGCAGTAGCGCCGGGCGAGCTCGACGATGCCGCCGACGACGCGATGCTCGCGGAAGCGCACGCCCTTGACGACCGCGCCGTCGCGAACGTCGAGACAGGGGATTATGCGCCTTGCTGGAATGATGCAATCTCCTCAGCCGTTATCCGCCCGTCGAGCAGTGCGCGGCCGGTGATGGCCGATGCCGCTCCCGCGTCGCGCAGTGCGAAGAGGTCGGACGAGTCGCGCACGCCACCCGATGCCTGCAGATCCAGCGTCGGATAACGCGCGCCGAACGCACGGTACAAGTCGAGGTTGGGCCCGGACAGCGCGCCATCGCGGCCGATGTCGGTACACAATACGTGCCGCAGCCCGGCCGACAGGTAGTAGTCGACGCAGTCCCACAGGGACTCGCCACTTTCCTCGGTCCAGCCATGGGTCGCCAGGGTCGGGCCGCCCGCATCCGCTACACGGACGTCGAGCGCCAGCACGATGCGGTCAGGGCCGAATTTCCGCAGCCAGCCGGATACCGTTGCCGGGTCGGTGACGGCGACGCTGCCCAGCACGCAGCGTTGCGCGCCGCTGTCGAGCAGCTGCCTGACGGTGGCAGCATCGCGGATGCCGCCGCCGACCTGCACGTCGAAACCTGACTCGCTGACAATGCGCGCCGCGGTGTCGCGATTGGCGCGCTGCCCGGTGCGAGCGCCATCCAGGTCCACCAGGTGCAGCGTGCGACATCCCAGGTCGGCAAAGCGGACAGCGACCGCCACCGGGTCGCTCGCGTATTCCGTCTCGCGTTCGAAGTCGCCTTGCAACAACCGGACGCAGCGGCCGTCCCGGATGTCGATGGCAGGGATAATATTCATGTGGACAGCGCCAGGAAGTTCTGCAGCAGTCTCGATCCGGCGCCCGAGGAGCGCTCCGGGTGGAACTGGACGGCGTGGAAGTTCTCCTTCATGAAGACAGACGAGAAACTGTCGCCGTGGGTCGTAACGCCGACCGTGCACTCGTTGACCGGCAGGGCAAAGCTGTGCACGAAGTAGAACCAGCTGCCGTCCGCAATCCCGGCGAACAACGGTGACGGTACGGACTGTTCGACGCGGCACCAGCCCATGTTGGGAACGGTCAATCCGGGTCCGCCCGGGAGTCGCGCGGACGTGCCCGGAAAGACGCCGAGGCAGGGCACATCGTTTTCTTCGGAATGTTCGCCCAGCAGCTGCATGCCGAGGCAGATACCGAGTACCGGCTGGCGAAGGTTCCGCAGCGTGTCGGCGAGTCCCGCGTCCTCGAGACGTTGCATGGCCGGCGCTGCCGCGCCGACGCCCGGAAGCACGACATGACTGGCGGTAGCGATGCTGTCGATGTCCGCCGTCAGTTCGGCATCGACCCCGATGCGCAGGAACGCGTTCCGGAGGGAAGCAATGTTGGCGCCGCCGCCATCGACGATTGCGATATTCGCTGCGCGCATGTCAGGCAAGCGTGCCTTTACTGGATGGCAGCGCATCGTCGTCCCGTCGAACGGCCTGCCGGAGCGCGCGGCCGACGGACTTGAAACAGGCTTCGGCCATGTGGTGATTGTTTTCGCCGCGCACTTCGAGATGCAGGGCGGCGCCCAGCGACTCGGCGAGCGACTGGAAAAAATGCGGGATCAGCTCGGTCGATAATTCGCCGATCCGCTCGCGCGTAAAGTTGCCGGCAAAACTGAATGCGGCGCGCCCGGACAGGTCGAGCGCCACTTTTGCCTCTGCCTCGTCCATCGGCAGCAGGAAGCCGTAACGCGCGATGCCGCGCTTGTCGCCGAGCGCCTGGCGCAGCGCAGTGCCGAGACAGATCGCTGTATCTTCGACGGTATGGTGTTCGTCGACGTCGAGATCGCCGCTGCAGGTGAGTTGCAGGGAGAAACCGCCATGCGTCGCGATCTGCTCGAGCATGTGATCGTAGAAGCCGATACCCGTATCGATCCGGATGGGACCCGTCTCGTCGAGATTGACCTGCGCCGCGATCCGCGTCTCGCGGGTTTCCCGCTTGACGACCGACGAACGCTCGCGCGACAGCAACGACGCGCGAATCCCGTCCCAGGTCTGCTCGTAGTCGCCGTCAGGATCGAGCAGGCAGCCCCTGACGCCGATCTTGTCGGCGAGCTGCATGTCCGTCCCCCGGTCGCCGACGACGGCGCTGGCAGCCATGTCGATGGGGGTTTTCGCGAGATAGGCCGTCAGCAGCCCGGTCCGCGGTTTACGGCACTCGCAGCGATCGTCGTCGAAGTGCGGGCAGACGAGGATCTCGTCGAACTCGATACCCTGGGACGCCAGCAGATCGACGATATGCCGCTGACAGAGCTCGAAGTCCTGCTGCGGAAACGAGTCCGTCCCGAGTCCGTCCTGGTTGGTGACCATGACGAAGCGATAGCCGGCGTCCCTGAAGACGAGCAGTGCGGGGATGACACCCGGGACCAGCCGGATTTTGTCGAGACGATCGACCTGGCAGTCGTCGGGTTCGACATTGATCGTGCCGTCGCGGTCGAGGAACAACACTTTCGACATCATGACGATAGTCCTCCGAGTCGACCGAGCGCATCGAGCAGCAGCTCATTCTCGTCCTGCGTGCCGATCGTGATGCGTACGCAGTTGCCGAGCCCGTCGTTTGCGCCGAAGTAACGAACGAGCAGTCGCTCGGCTGCCAGGTATTCGACGACGCTGGCCGCATCCTGCATCTCGACCAGAAGAAAGTTTGCGTGGCTCGGGAATACGCGGGTGACGCAAGCCAATTGCTCCAGTTCGACGGCCAGTCGGTCTCGTTCAATGACGATGCGACGCACGTTTTCCGCGGCGCTCGCGAGGCGACCGGGAGACATGGCGTCGACGATCGTGTCCGTCGCCGGGGTCGAGAAGGAATACGGAGGCAGCACTTTCGTCATGACGTCGATGACCGGTTCCGCAGCAATCGCGGCGCCGCAGCGTGCGCCCGCCAGTGCGTGCGCCTTGGAAAGGGTTCGCAGGACGACGAGATTGTCGTGCTGGCGGATATGCTTCGCCATCGACTCGCGGCCCGAGAACTCGATATAGGCCTCGTCAACGACCACGATCGAGCGGCCGGCGCGTTTGTCGGCGATCTCGAGCACATCGGATTCGTCCACGGTGCTGCCAGTCGGATTGTTCGGTGAACACAGGAAGATGAGTTTGGTCTGGTCGGTCGCCGCCGCGAGGATGCCTTTCTTGTCGATATCGAATCGTTCGCCGACCAGGGGAACCGTCTTTATCTCGATGCCCTGGATGTCCGCATACACCCGGTACATCTCGAACGTGGGCGGTGTCGTGATGATGTCGTCACGGTAAGCACGGCACCAGGCACGGATCAGGACGTCGATGGCCTCGCTGCTGCCGCGCGTCACGAGCAGGTTGGCTTTCGGCACCTCCAGCAATGCCGACATCTTCGCGCTGACGGATGCAGGGCGGACCTCAGGGTAACGATTAAGGCGTCCGCCCGGGTCGGCAGCAGGGGCCTCATTGGCGTTCAGGCGCACCGTGCCGTCAACCTGCGCGCCGGCCCGGTAATCGGCGAGGAGCGCCACCTCTTCCCGCGCGGGCACCAGGGTCACGATGCCGTCTCCAGCGCCGCCAGGCGGCACTCGACCGCCCTGGCGTGGGCATCCAGTCCTTCGAGACTGGCAAGGGTCGTGACAGCGTCACCGATGGCCCTGAGCCCGTCCGGGTCCAGTTCCTGGACCGTCATGCTGCGCATGAACTGGTCGATGGACAGGCCGCTGTAGCTGCGTGCGAAGCCATAAGTCGGCAGCACGTGATTGGTGCCGCTGCAGTAGTCGCCGACGGATTCCGGCGACCATTCGCCGAGGAACACGGAACCGGCATTGCGGATGGCCGCGAGCAATTCACGCGGCGACTCGACCTGCAGGATGAGGTGCTCCGGCGCGTAGCGGTTGCTGATGCCGACCGCCTCGTCGAGCGTGCCGGTGACGATCAGCCGGCAGGCGGACAGCGACTCCGCGGCGATATCCGCACGGGGCAGCGACGCCAGCTGCGCCTTGAGTTCCCCGGTAACGGCCACCGCGAGCGCCCTCGAGGTAGTCAGCAGCACGGTCTGCGAATCGGCGCCGTGCTCCGCTTGCGACAGCAGGTCGGCGGCAACGAATGCAGGCCTTGCAGACGCATCGGCGATGATCAGCAGTTCCGAAGGGCCGGCCGGCATGTCGATCGCCGCGCCGGCCGGATCCGAGGACACCTGCGCCTTGGCTTCGGTCACCCAGGCGTTGCCCGGACCGAAGATTCGCTCGACCGCCGGTACCGTCTCCGTGCCATAGGCCAGCGCCGCGATCGCCTGTGCGCCGCCGATCTTGAAGACCTCGTCGATGCCGGCCCGCCGGGCGGCGGCCAGCACCGCGGCGTTGGCCGAACCGGATGCATCCGGGGGCGTACACATGAGCTTGCGCGGGCAGCCGGCGATCACCGCCGGCACCGTCAGCATGATCGCCGTCGATGGCAGTGGCGCCGTGCCGGCCGGGACATAGAGCCCCACCGAGTCGATCGGGTGACTGACACGTTGGCAGCGGACGCCCGCCATCGTGTCGAGGTCGATCGGGCGGGGCAGCTGCGCCGAGTGGAAGCGGGAAATATTCGCGATGGCGAGATCGATCGCCTGTGACTGGTCCGCTGACAGCGTCTTCTCCGCGGCGGCGAATTCCTCTTCGCTGACCCTGAAGCTGTCGATGTCGGCGCCGTCCAGGTCCCGGGTCAGTCGCCGGATCGCCTGGTCGCCCTCTGTTCTCACCGCACGAATGATCTGGCCCACGGCAGCGCGCGTGACGTCCGCCGCGGCGAGCGCGGGGCGCTGCAGAACGGATCGTTGCTCGTCCGCGGACAGGCCGGACCAGTCGAGGATGTCGGCGAAAACGCTCATGCCAGCATCTTCTCCACGGGAAGCACCAGCAGCGAGCTGGCGCCGGCAGCCTTCAGGTTTTCCAGCGTTTCCCAGAAGACGTTCTCGCGACAGACCGCGTGCACCGCGACCTTGCCGTGATCGCCGTCCAGCGGGATGACCGTCGGGCACTCGGAGCCGGGGAGCAGTGCCGCGATTTGGTCCAGCGCGTCGCGTGGCGCATGCAGCATGATGTACTTGCTCTCACGGACCTGCAGGACCCCGTCGAGACGCTGCAGTATGCGGTTGACCCAGTCCTGCTTGGCGGCCGACAGCGGCTCCCGCGTCTGAATGATGACGGCCTCGCTCTCGAGCACCGTTTCGATTTCCAGGAGATGGTTGGCGGCAAGCGTCGATCCGCTCGACACGAGATCGCAGATCAGGTCGGCCTTGCCCAGCCTCGGCGCGATTTCGACGGCGCCGGAGAAGTAGACGATGTCGGCGTCGATTTGATTGCGCGCGAGAAAGTCGGTCAGGGTCGCCACGTAGCTGGTCGCAATTCGCGAGCCGGACAAACTTTTCAGATCGCTGTACGCAGATTCCTCGGGAGCGGCGAGGGATAGCCGGCAATGGCCAAAATCGAGCTCGAAGACCTGGTCATACCGCGCAATGCCGCCTTCCTGCGCCAGCGCAAAGCGTTTCTCCTCGACGATATTCAGGCCGACGATGCCGAGGTCGCAGACGTCGTCGCTGACGAGCCCGGGGATATCGTCGTCGCGCACCAGCAGCAGATCCACGGGCATGTTCTCGCCATAGCAGAACAATTGATCCTTGCTCTGTGTGAATTTCAGTCCGCATCTTTCCAGCAGGTGCAGGGAGTGGTCGGTCAGACGGCCAGTCTTCTGCACCGCAATCTTGATGCGCTGCTCCGGGGTATCCATGTTGTTTTCCTTAGTGAGAAGCGCTGCTTTTTGGCGGGTCGATCGAATGCTCGGCGTGTTCCAGCGCGGCGGTATACCCGCCGAAACCATCGGTCAGGAAGCGGGCGACGCGGCCGATCGTGGTGACGCTCACACCGGTCAGGTCATGAATGCGTCGGTAGGGGAGGTTCTGCTGCAGCAACTCGACGACCTGCCACCTGTCGACCAGCGCCTGGAGCTCGGCAGGCGTGCACAGATCCTTGAAGAAATTCCGTATCTCTTGAATGTCCTCGAGGGACAGGACCGCGCGGAAAAGCGCATCTTCGTTGCGTTTCCGATCGGCCCTCGAGTCGTCGCGGTTGGGTTTCATGTTGTACTAGTGTATTAACGCGTTAGTACATTAGTACAAAAAACCGGAAGCCGCAAGCCTTTCGTTCGCGGCGACGCTGCGGATCGACCGCCGGTGGCAAGGGAGAACACGGAGAGGACCTGCCGAGCGTCTTTCTGCAGGAGGCCACGGCGGCGCCGCGGGCGAGGTAGCGGTCTAGGTTGAGCGCAGGCGCTGGATGATCTGGTCCGCCATCTCCGAGGTGCCGACTGGCGAAGCGGTTTCGCCTGCGATATCGGCGGTGCGGAAGCCGGCCTCGATCGTTGCTTCGATCGCGGCTTCGACGTCGGCGGCTTCTTCGTCCAGGCCGAAACTCAGCCGCAACATCATCGCCGCGCTGGCGATCATGCCGCAGGGATTGGCGATCCCCCGGCCGGCGATGTCCGGGGCCGAGCCGTGGACGGGTTCATACAGACCTTTGGTCGATTCGCCGAGCGACGCCGATGGCAGCATGCCCATCGAGCCGGCCAGCATCGACGCCTCGTCCGTCAGGATGTCGCCGAACATATTCTCGGTCACCATGACGTCGAATTCGGCGGGCCGGTTGATCAAATGCATCGCGGCAGCATCGACAAGCAGGTGTTCGAGCTCGACCTCGGCAAATTCCGCGGCCATCGTCTTGACGGTGACGTCGCGCCACAGCCTCGATGTCTCGAGGACGTTCGATTTATCGACCGAGCAGAGCCGGTTCCGGCGCTGCCCAGCGAGTCTTGCCGCAACCCGGATAATTCGTTCGATTTCGTGCTTGTGATAGATACACAGGTCCGAGGCCGAGTCTTCGCTGCGGGTCTTCTCGCCGAAATAGATGCCGCCGGTCAGTTCACGCACGACGATAATGTCGACGCCGGACAGGCGATCCGGTTTGAGTGGCGAGGCCCCGGCAAGCGCATCGAGGACGCTCACCGGTCTCAGGTTTGCGAAAACCGCGAGTTCCGCCCGCAGGCCCAGGATCCCCTGTTCGGGGCGGATTTTGGCATTCGGGTCTGACCACTTCGGTCCACCGACCGCGCCGAGCAGCACGGCGTCGGCCTCGGCGCAGGCCGCGCGTGTGCCGTCCGGCAACGGTTCCTGCGTGGCGTCGATCGCCGCGCCGCCGATCAGTTGTTCGGAGTAGTCGAAGCGGTGGCCGTACTTGTCGGCCACAACGTCCAGAATACGCACGGCTTCGGCACAGACTTCTGCGCCGATTCCGTCACCGGGTAATACAGCAATCAGGGCGTCCAAGATCGTTGTTCCTCGAAAGTCTGAATGTCATCGGCATGCTTCTGCAGGAAGCCGAGCTGGTCGATTCCCTCGAGCAGGCAGTAGCGTGCAAAGTTGTCGATCGGGTATTCGACTGTCCTGCCGTCGGGCAGGGATACGGTCGAACTGGCGACGTCAATCGTGACCTCCGCAGCCGGGTTCTCCATCAGCCAACGGTGCGCTTCCTCGTCGATCACGATCGGCAGGAGACCGTTCTTCAGAGAATTACTGCGAAAAATATCGGCGATTTCGGTGCTGATGATTGCACGCAGCCCGAAGTCCAGTAACGCCCATGGCGCGTGTTCCCGCGATGAGCCGCAGCCGAAGTTGCGGCCTGCGACCAGGATCGTACAGCCGGCCGCCTCGGGCCGGTTCAATACGAAGTCGGCAACCGGCTCGCCGTCCGCATCGAAGCGCCAGTCCTGGAACAGGTGGTCGCCGAGACCTTCCCTCGACGTCGTCGTCAGGAAGCGGGCCGGTATGATCTGATCCGTGTCGACATCCGCGGCCGGCAAGACGACGGTTTTCGATGTCAGCTGTGAGATCGGCTGCATCGCTCAGGCGTCCAGGTAGGGGCGGGGATCGGCGACTCGACCTTCGATCGCCGAAGCCGCAGCCGTCAGCGGACTGGCGAGCACGGTCCTTGCGCCGATGCCCTGTCGTCCCTCGAAGTTGCGGTTGCTCGTGCTCACGCTGAGGCGGCCGCTCGGCACCGTGTCACCATTCATGCCGAGGCACATCGAGCAGCCCGATTCACGCCATTCGGCACCTGCCGCCGCGAATACCTGGTCCAGGCCGCGCGCTTCCGCTTCTTTCTTGACCTGCTGGCTGCCCGGCACGACGAGCATGCGCACGCCGTCCGCCACCTTCCGTCCACGCAAGATTGTGGCCGCCATTTCCAGGTCGGACAGCCGGGAATTCGTGCAGCTGCCGACGAATACGACGTCGACCGGCGACGCCGTGAGCGGCTTGCCCGGCGCAATCTGCATATATTCGAGCGCTTTGCGGAAGCTCGGGTCGCCGGTGTCGTCGGGCACCGTCGCCGCGACAGGGACGACCATGCCCGGATTGGTGCCGAATGTGACCATGGGCTGCAGCTGGCTGCCGTCAATCTGCACAGTCTTGTCGTAAACCGCGTCGGGGTCGCTGCGCAACTGCCGCCAGCGCACCAGGGCGGCGTCCCACGCTTCTCCGGCCGGGGCTTTCGGCCGGCCCGCCATGTATGTGAACGTCGTGTCATCAGGGGCGATCATCCCGGCCCTGGCGCCGGCCTCGATCGACATGTTGCAGATGGTCATCCGCGCATCCATGCCCAGGCGCCTGACGACCTCGCCGGTATATTCGATGACGTGGCCGGTGCCGCCGTCCACGCCGATCTTACCGATGGTGGCAAGGATGACGTCCTTGGCCGTGACGCCGGATTGCAGCGAGCCGGATATATCGATCGCCATCGTCTTCGGTTTACGTTGCAGCAGGCACTGCGTCGCCAGCACGTGCCCGACCTCGGTCGTGCCGATGCCGAAAGCGAGGGCGCCGAACGCGCCGTGGGTGCTCGTATGGCTGTCGCCGCAGACGATGGTTTTGCCGGGCTGGGTCGCGCCGAGCTCCGGGCCGATGACGTGCACGATGCCGCGGTGCTCGCTGTCGAAGCCGTGCAGCTCCAGGCCGAACTCTTCGCAGTTCTGCTCCATCGCACGCACCTGCTTGGCGGCGCCTTCGCCGACCACCAGCAGGTCCTTGAAGCTGCTCACGGGCGTCGTCGGCGTCGAATGGTCCATCGTGCCGAGCGTCAGGTCGGGACGCCTGACCGGCAGACCTTTCTCGCGCAGCAAGGTGAACGCCTGCGGCGTCGTCACCTCGTGCACCAGGTGCAGGTCGATATACAGGATTGCCGGCGTGTCGGGCGTTTCGTCCCGGACCAGGTGCTCCGACCAGACCTTGTCGAACAGGGTTTGTGGTGCGCCCGGATTCACACCCGTCCAGTCGTCAGGCGCTGCTGGCCGCGGCTACGGAACCGGTCTCGACGGACTCGAGCCAGCCGTCCGAATCTTCCGTTTCGCCGCTGAACAGGCCGAAAAACGCCTCCTGCAGCTGCTTGGTGACAGGGCCCCGGTGTCCCGGACCGATTTCGATTCGGTCGACCGAGCGTACCGGGGTGACCTCCGCGGCGGTACCGGTGAAAAAGATCTCGTCGGCCAGGTACAGCGCTTCCCGGGGGATCGCCCGTTCCTCGACCGTCATGCCCATTCTCGCGGCAAGCTTGATGACGGTGTCGCGCGTCAGGCCCGTGAGAATGGACGACGTCGCCGGCGGCGTCATGATCCTGCCATCCTTGATGACGAACACGTTTTCCCCGGCGCCTTCGCTGATCGTGCCATCGGTCGACAGCGCAATGCCTTCGGCAAAGCCGAGGCGCTTGGCTTCGGTGCTGATCAGCTGGCCCGACAGATAGTTGCCGCCTGCCTTGGCCATCGCCGGGATCGTGTTCGGTGCGACCCGCTGCCAGCTGGAAATGCAGACATCGACGCCTTGCTCGAGTCCCTCCGCGCCCAGGTATGCGCCCCATTCCCAGGCCGCGATCGCGACGTCAACCTGGTGGTCGGGCTTGGGGGCAAGTCCGGGTTCGCCATAGCCGCGGAATGCGATGGGCCTGATGTACGCACCGTTCACCAGGTTGTTCGCGACGATGACGTCCTTGCAGACCTGGATCAAATCGTCGCGTTCGTAGCCGACCGGCATCCGGTAGATCGTTGCCGAATCCATGAAACGTTGCATGTGATCGGTGAGCCGAAAGATCTTCATGCCGTCCGGCGTCTTGTAGCCGCGGATGCCTTCGAAGATGGAGGAACCGTAGTGGAGGGCATGCGCCATGACGTGCACGGTCGCCTTCTCCCACGGCACCATCTGACCATTCATCCAGATCAGTTTTGCGCCGGCAAAGCTCATAAGAAAAACTCCGGGACCATTCCTGGAAATCGGTGGCGTAGCTTAACAAGGGCTGCGGCCATTGGCATCTACCGAATGCTCGATGCCTGTCAGATCGACGCGCGATTGATGTCGCTGTCCACCGGCGTGTCCTGCAGGCCGCGTTCGCGGCGCCGCAGGATTCGATTGATGACCTCGAGGTAAGCGCGGGCGGCGGCCTCGACGATGTCCTGGCTGGCGCCGTGGCCACGATAGGGCTGGCCGTTGTAGTCGACGGTCACAGTGGCTTCGCCCTGCGCATCCTCGCCGACCGTAGCGCTGTGCAGCTCGAAATTCTGCAGCGTCAGATTGATGTCGCTTGCCTGCTCGAGGGCGTTAAACGCGGCTTCGACCGGGCCGTCTGCCGTCGCCGCGATTTTTCGCTCGTCGCCGTTCTCGTCGATCAGGTGCAGCATGGCCGTTGCATCCATGTCGGTACCCGATGTGATCTGCAGGGAACGCAAGGTCCAGGGGCCCGCCGACGAGTTGTCGACATTCATGATGATGGCCTCGATGTCGCCGTCGTACATGTCCTTTTTCTTGTCCGCAAGCTTCTTGAATTCCTGGAACGCGCGGTTCACCTCGAAGTCGTCGAGATCGAAACCCAGGTCGCGCACCCTGTCGCGAAAAGCGTGTCGGCCGCTGTGCTTGCCCAGCACGAGATTGGACTTGCTGATGCCGATGTCCTCGGGCTTCATGATTTCGTAGGTGGATGCATGCTGCAGCATGCCGTGCTGATGGATACCGGCCTCGTGGGCGAAGGCGTTCTCGCCGACGATGGCCTTGTTGCGCGGGATCTGCATGCCGGTGATGCCCGCGACCAGCCGCGCCGTCGGATACAGGCGCGTCGTGTCAATGCCGGTGTCGACGCCGAAGAATTCGTTCCTGGTCTTCAGCGCCATCACGACCTCTTCGAGCGAACAGTTGCCGGCGCGTTCGCCGATGCCGTTGATCGTGCACTCGATCTGCCTGGCGCCGGCGCGGACCGCCGCCAGACTGTTGGATACCGCCATGCCCAGGTCATCATGACAATGCACCGACAGGGTAATGTCATCGATGCCCGGCACGTGTTTCCTCAGGTATCGAAACAGCTCGTCAAATTCGGCCGGGACCGTGTAACCGACCGTATCGGGGATATTCACGGTCTTTGCTCCGGCCTCGATCGCGGCCGACACGACTTCCGCCAGGTAGGCGAGTTCGGTCCGGGAGGCGTCTTCAGGCGAAAATTCGACATCGTCCACCAGTTCACGGGCCATTTTGATGGCGCCGACGGCGCTCTTGATGATCTCTTCCTTGGCCATCTTCAATTTGTACTGGCGATGAATCGAGCTGGTCGCGACGAAGACGTGGATGCGGTGCTTGTCCGCGCCTTTGACCGCGGCGTGCACCTTTTCGATGTCGTCGGGGTTGCAGCGGGCGAGGCCGCAGATCGTCGGGCCCCGATTTTCGTCGGCGATTGCCTTGACGGCGTCGAAGTCGCCCGGCGAGGCGGCAGGAAAGCCGGCCTCGATGATATCGACGTTAAGATCGGCGAGCGCCTTCGAGATTCGCAGTTTCTCGCGCAGCGTCATGCTGCAGCCCGGCGCCTGTTCACCGTCTCTCAGGGTCGTGTCGAAGATCTTGATTGTGTCGCTCGCCATCACATCTCTCCGCTCCGCATGGAGCACTTCAGAAAGTTTCAGCCTTCCAGCCAGTCCATCTGCGCGCGCAAGGTCGCGCCGACTTTCTCGATCGGGTGCTCGAGGTCGGCCCGCATCAGCTTTTGGTACTCCGGCTGTCCGGCCTCGTTTTCGGCAATCCAGCGCTTCGCAAAGCTGCCGTCCCGAATATCGTCAAGCACATCCTGCATGCGCGCACGGGCATGTTCGTCGATGACCCGAGGACCGCTGATCATGTCGCCCCACGCCGCGGTTTCGCTGATGAAATTGTGCATTTTCGCGATGCCGCCCTCGTGGAGCAGGTCGACGATCAGCTTCAGCTCGTGCATCACCTCGTAATAAGCGACTTCCGGCTGGTAGCCCGCGTTGACGAGGGTCTCGAAGCCCGCGACGATCAACTCGGTCGCGCCGCCGCAGAGCACCGCCTGTTCGCCGAACAGGTCGGTCTCGGTCTCCTCCGCGAAGGTGGTCTCGATCACGCCGGCGCGGGCGCCGCCGATGCCGTCCGCGTAGGCCAGCGCAAGTTTGAGCGCATTGCCGGTCGCGTCCTGCGAGACGGCGACGAGGCACGGGACCCCGTGTCCTTCTTCGTACTGTCGCCTCACCAGGTCGCCGGGCCCCTTCGGCGCGATCAGGACGACGTCAAGGTCGGCCCGCGGCTCGATCTGCTTGAAATGGATGTTGAAGCCGTGCGCGAAAAGCAGGGCGGCGCCCTGGTCGATATCGGCTTCTACGGACCGATAGAGCCCAGCCTGCGAGGTATCCGGCGTCAGAATCGCAATGATCGCAGCGCCCTTGACCGCATCCGCCGGTTCCTTGACGACGAAGCCGTCAGCCTCGGCCTTCGCGAAACTCCCGCCGCCGGTGCGGGCGCCGATGACGACATCGTGGCCGCTGTCCTTGAGGTTCAGAGCGTGCGCCCGTCCCTGGCTGCCGTAGCCCAGGACAGTGATTTGCCGCCCCTCGAGGCAGGCGCGATCGACATCGGATTCCGTATACATTTTCATTGTCCAGTTCCTCAGCCCGTCGGCTGGTCCGTCGTTACGGGCCATTGCCCAAAAAAAACCCCACGATCCTCTCTGGATGCGGGGTTGGCGTTGATGAATTCCTTGTCGCTTCTACGCTACCCGCACCGTCTCCTGCCAAGGAGCAGCAGCAGGGACTGCAGAAGGAGCAGGATTCCCTTGCGGAGGCGCAGTGCTGCGTGCGAAGCGTCAGTCATAGCCGCGGATCATGTTGCAACGCATGCTTGATGTCAACCGCAGTAAATTCAGTTACTTGAGTTACGAAACAGGATTCTGCCGGTTGCTTCTGCGGCGGCGACGCGCAAAGCGGGATCGGCGCCGGGCCGCGCCCGATCACTTACTTAGAAAATTAATTAATATTATCCCATAACATTTTGTTTTTAAATATCAAGTAGTCGTGGCCGGTCGGGCAGGCTCGGGGCCCCGGCGCCACGCCCGGCGGCGGATTTTCGGCAGCAGCGGCAAGGTCCAGGCCGACGGCCCGTTTCGAGCAGTGAAACCTGCAGGGAATTCTGGTTGGCGATGCGGTCTATATAAATGTATGCTGCCGCGCTTCGATCGCCGCGGCAGACGAAAACGGGGTCCGGAATCGGCCCCTGAATCGAGCCGGTCCGGCGCTGGCGGATGGCGCTGGAAGCTATGAGCCGCGCCAGTTTCGATGCTTCGCGTTATGTTGTTGTAATGCTGGCGATATAGGATGCATATGTTATTCTTGTCGCCCGAAAAGGCGGGACCACCCCTCAGGTACCGGGCAACAGGGGAGTGCACGGTAAGGCGGTCCAACACTGCAAAGAGAAAGGGTCGATATCAGAATCAATCGCCGCGGCGAAAGTGGAGAGGGTCGCGAGCGCAAAGGGGGATTGCATGCACATGGGTGCAGTCCGCCCATTTGTTGTGCAAGTCTTCGCTCGAATTCTGCGCATCCCTCTCCCGAATCCAATAACCATTAAAACTCGATGTATTTAAGGAGTATCAATGAAACGGTGCAAATACAGCAGCCGGCAAATCACAGGTGTTGCAGCGGCAGCAGCTGTCGTCATCGCCGGCAGCGTCTTCGCCCAGTCCGTGACCGTTGATCAGGTCCTTCAGGCTGATCTCCGCAGGCTGCAGCTTGCGCAGGAATCCCAGGAGCGGATCAACCAGGTAGTCGAAGGTACGCGTTCGCTTGCAGATGACTACCGGGCTATTAATAAGGAGATCGACGGACTGAAAGTCTACAACCGTCTGATGACGGCGCAGACGAACGGGCAGCAAGCGACGCTGGATGACATCGCGCTGTCGCTGGACCAGGTCGATAACATCAACCGCCAGATCTTCCCGCTCATGGAGCGGATGATCGACGGCCTCGAACAGTCGATCGCGCTTGATATTCCTTTCCTGATGGAGGAACGCGCGGGTCGCATCGACGAGCTGAAGAACATCATGGAGCGGTCTGACGTGTCCGTCGCGGAGAAATTCCGCAAGGTCATGGAGGCCTACCAGATCGAAATGGACTACGGCACTTCCAGTGAGTGGTATCGGGAAGAGCTGAACGTCGACGGCGCGACGCGCGAATACAACATGTTCCGTGTCGGTCGTATCGGCCTCTACTTCCAGTCCGACGACACCAATATCACGGGCTGGTTCAACGCGGACACCAAGCAATATGAATTGCTGGGCAACGAGCATCGCAACGAGGTTCGAAAAGGCATCCGTATCGCCCGGCAGCTGATCGCGCCCGAGCTGATCCTGTTGCCGTTCCCGGCCGCTGAAGAAGCTGAGGGGGCCTGATCATGAAGAAACTCGCAATATTTGCAGTCAGTGCCCTGCTCACGATGGGCTTCGTTCAGGCACAGGAAGACGCGGCGTCCATGAATGAGCTGCTGAACCAGATTCAGCAGGGACAGGCCCGTGACAGCCAGGAAGCCCGGGAGCGCGAGGCGCGTTTTGCGCAGCAGCGTAACGAGCAGCAGAACCTGCTCAACCAGGCTCGTGCCGAACGCACACGCCAGGAAAACACCTCGCAGCGACTCGAGCAGCTGTTCAACCAGAACCAGCAACGCATCATCGATGCCCGCGCGCAGCTCGACGAGCGGCTCGGTGCGCTGAAGGAACTTTTCGGCGTTCTGCAGACGGTGTCCGGCGACGCGCAGGGCCGTTTCGGCACGTCTCTGACGAATATCCAGTACCCGGATCGCGAGGGTTTCCTCGTGGCCCTCGGCAGCAAGATGGCGGGCGCCAGCTCGCTGGCGTCGATCGAAGAGATCGAGCAGCTCTGGTTCGAGCTGCAGCGCGAGGTGTCCGAGTCGGGCAAGATCGTCAAGTTCCCGCTCTCGATCACGCGCGCCGACGGTGAAGTCACGACGGAAAATGTCGTCCGTGTCGGCACCTTTAACATCGTCATGGAAGATGGCTACCTGCAATATAACGGCACGACGGGTAACGTCAGCGAATTGCAGCGCCAGCCGGAGCAGGGTCGATACACCGGTTCGACGGCGGACATGGTGACCGCGACGAGCGGACCGGTCACCTTCGGTCTCGATGGCACACGTGGCGGCATCCTCGCTCTGCTGGTCGAATCGCCCACGATCCGGGATCGGATCAACCAGGGCGGCATCGTCGGTTACTGCATCATCGGTCTGGGCATCATCGGCCTGCTGATCGCGCTGATTCGCTGGATTGGCCTGTCGACCGCGGCTCGCAAGGTCAACGCCCAGCTGAAGAGTGCAACGGCCAGCACGGACAACCCGCTGGGACGCGTACTCGCAGCGTACGAGGCCAACCAGAACGCCGACACCGAAACCATCGAGCTGAAGCTCTCCGAAGCGGCGCTCAAGGAAATGCCGGACCTCACCAAGGGCCTGTTGTTCATTAAGGTGATTTCCGTTGTCGCGCCGCTGATGGGGCTGCTCGGTACCGTTACCGGCATGATCAAGACCTTCCAGGTCATCACCCTGTATGGCGCCGGTGACCCGAAGATGATGGCAGGCGGTATCTCGCAGGCGCTCATGACCACGGTTCTGGGTCTGGTTGTCGCCATTCCGATGGTACTGATCCATACGCTGGTCAGTGGCCAGAGTCGCAAGATCGTCAACATCCTGCAGTCGCAGAGCGCCGGCATGGTTGCGGCGCACTCCGAGAAGCACAGCTAAGGCCCGGCTTGAGGAGCAGCGATGCTTTGGTTATTTGACAGTATTGAAGCCATCCGCGACTTCATGGAGCTGGGCGGGCCGGTACTGCGCTGGATCGCCATTACGATCTTCGTGATGTGGGTTCTCATCCTCGAGCGGTTGCTGTACTTCCGCTCGTCAATGAAAGCCATGTCCGCGCATATTTACGACACCTGGGAAGCCCGGCCGGAGCGTCGTTCATGGAATGCGCATATGATTCGTGAACAGATGATCTCGAAGTTCGCCATGGCGACTAACCAGTCGATACCGATGATCCAGACCCTGGTAGCGCTGTGTCCGCTGCTGGGCCTGCTCGGTACGGTGACGGGCATGATCAAGGTGTTCGAGGTCATGGCCGTGTCGGGATCCGGTAACGTCCGCGCAATGGCTGCCGGCGTTTCCCAGGCAACCGTGCCGACGATGGCGGGAATGGTGGGAGCGCTCTCCGGAGTCCTCCTGGTAACTTTGCTCAGCCGCCGTGCGGCGCGTGAGGTCGAGTTCCTCGAGGACTCGCTCACAATGGACCATTAAAAGGTAATAAATATGCGTAGAGCACAAGCAGGAATGGGCGGTGACGAGGAAGAAAATGAAATCAACCTCACGCCAATGCTTGATGTGGTATTCATCATGCTCATCTTCTTCATCGTAACCGCATCGTTCATCAAGGAAGCGGGCATCGATGTCAATCGCCCGGATGCGCCTACTGCGGAATCGGTCGCCGACGCGAACATCCTGATTGCGATCAGCGCCAACGACGAGATCTGGATCGATCGCCGTCTCGTCGACCCGCGGGCCGTGCGTCCGAATATCGAGCGACTGCATGCAGAAAACCCGAAGGGATCCGTCGTCATCCAGGCCGACAAGAAGTCGACCAATGAGATGCTGGTGACGGTGATGGATGCGGCGCGCGCCGCCGGCGTTTACAACGTATCGCTGGCCGCAGCCAACGATTAGGAACTGGATCCGGATGCCGGCAGTAACAGTTACCGGCTCAGGCCGTTCAGCTAACGAGGTGGAAACTACCGCCGAGGAGCGAAAATCATGATAGGTCGTTACGTCTTTTCTATCGTCGTCGGCTCGGTCATTACGCTGTCTCTGATCTTCGTAATGCACTTGCTGATCGAGCACGCGGAAGACGCCGTTACCAAGGAGCGGACCAAGCACCAGCTGGACTTCGTGCGCGTAAAGCGCAACGAAACGCTCAACACCGAGGACTTCACGCCCGAGAAGCCGCCCAAACCGCCCGAGACGCCACCCGAGGTGCCGCCCCAGGATATGGACAACGTGGATCCGAATGCACCGACCGTCAATATCCCGGCACCGGAAGTTTCCACAGACATCGACGTCGGCGGCCCCGGCGGCATGAACGTCGCCGAAGGTGACTACCTGCCGATCGTGCGTGTCGCGCCTGTCTATCCTGCCCGCGCATTGTCCCGCGGGGTCGAGGGATATGTCGATATGGGCTTCACCGTGACGACGACGGGAACGGTCAAGGACCCGGTCGTGCTGTTCTCCACGAGCAGCCTGTTCGAACGCGCAGCGACGAGAGCCGTATTGAAGTTCAAGTACAAGCCGAGAGTGGTCGACGGCATTCCGGTCGAAGTGCCGAACGTCAAGACCCGGATCACCTTCAAGATCGAAGAGTAGTATTCGTCCGCATGGCAGAGTGGGACCTCGAGACAAGGACCTAGATTATGAGCAACAGCAAGCATGTACTTAAGCGCCTCTGGCTGATCGCGATTTGCGGCATATTTGCGACGGGCACCGTCCTGGCCCAGGATGACAGCGAGCGGCAAGAGCGGGACGCCGCGAAGACCAAGCAGGCCCAGGCGGTCAGCAAGGAGGTCTACGATCGCATCCAGAAGGCCCAGGAATTGATCGATGCGGATGATCCTCGGGAAGCGCTGAAGGTTCTCGAAAGCTTGAAGACGAGAAAAGGCATTACCGAGTACGAACTGCAGAATGTGCTCAATTATCTCGGCTTCGTCCATTACAACATGGATAACATCGACCAGGCCATGGCGGCCTATCGCGAGATGATCGCGATCCCCAGCATCGAGCCGCAGATCAGGAAATCGACGATCTACACGATGGCTCAACTATCGACGATGCAGGAGAAATACCAGGATGCCCTGAACCTGCTCGATGAATACTTCGTGCTGGAGACCAATCCCGCGCCGGATAACTACATCCTGTATGCGCAGAATCTCTACCAGGTGAACCGTTACGGCGAGATGATCAAGCCGATCGAAACGGCGATTGCCGAAGCGCAGCGTCGGGAAGTGGAGGTCAAGGAGGATTGGTACGTGCTGCTGAACTTTGCGTATTTCCAGGACGAGAACTATGCAAAGGTCCGCGATATCCAGAAGATCCTGCTGATGAACTGGCCGAAGAAACGCTACTGGTTCTCGCTGGCGGGCGCCTACACGGAGCTGGGTGAAGACAACAACCTGGTTGCCGCGTACGACGCGGCGTATACGCAGGGGATGTTCGATAAGGAGTCGGAATACGTCACGATGGCGCAGCTCTACATGCAGCATGAAGTCCCCTACAAGGCAGCAAAGGTCATGCAATCGCAGATGGATACGGGCATGGTCACCAAAGACGCCAAGAACTATCGTCTTCTCTCACAGGCCCTGACCCTGGCCGCCGAGGACGAGGCGTCGATTCCGGCATTGCAGGAAGCAGCTCGACTGAGTGCCGACGGCGAGCTCAACCTGCGGCTCGGCAACGCCTACCTGAACCTGAGTCAGTACAGCGAGTGTGTCGCCGCGATTCGTGAGGGTGTTCGCAAAGGGGGCATCAAGAGCCCTGATAACGCCCAGATCTCGCTCGGCATGTGCCTTTACAACCTCAAGGAATACCAGGACGCGATAGCCGCCTTCCGCGAGGCCGGCAGGACCCAGCGATCCTCTCGTATTGCACGGCAGTGGATCAGCGTCATCGAGAGTGATATCGAGCGCAATCGCCAGATCCAGCTCGCAGAGAATGCGGCGCGACGGCAGCTGCAGGAACTGGCGGCGCGTCGACGTGCTGCGGAACGCATCTGACGACGATACGTTCAAAACTCTGAAAAAGGCCGGACGACAGTCCGGCTTTTTTTCGGCTCCCGAATCACTTGCACAGTGTGCGCTCGTCATTGACCGGGGGTCATGACCGTCCTTACAATGCGCGCTCTTTTTCAGGCACAGGACTATCGGATGCCCAGGATCATCTTCATTACGCCCGACGGCGAGCGTCACGAAGTCGACGTCGAGAGCGGCTATTCCGTCATGGAAGCGGCGATCAACAACAATATCGAGGGGATCGTCGCGGAGTGCGGCGGCGCCTGTGCCTGTGCGACCTGCCACAGCTACATCGATGATGCCTGGATCAGTAAAATGCCGGAAATGGACGACATGGAGGACAGCATGCTGGACGCCGCGTATGACCGCCGGGAAAACAGCAGGCTGACCTGTCAGCTGGAGGTCAACGACGAATGGGATGGCCTCGTCGTGCATGTCGCAGAAAACGAATACTGACCCGGGTGCCCCTGTGACGATCCAGGTTGGAGACAGGGTTCCGACAGGCAGTTTCCACGTGATGACTGCAGACGGTCCCGGCAAGCTGACGACCGAGGAACTTTTTGCCGGCAAAAAGGTGGTGCTCTTCTCGCTGCCTGGCGCGTTCACGCCAACCTGCTCCACAGGACATTTACCAGGATTCGTGCGGCACGCCGATGATATCCGTGGACAAGGTGTCGACGAGATCGCCTGTCTGTCGGTCAATGACGTCTGGGTCATGGATGCCTGGGCCAGGGACCAGGGCGTCGGCGACAGCATCCGGATGCTGGCTGACGGCAACGCAACTTATTCCGGGGCGCTGGGCCTCACTTTCGATGGCTCGGCAGGCGGCATGGGTATCCGCGGCCAGCGCTTCGCGATGATCGTGGAGGACGGCATCGTCGAGCACCTCGCGATCGAAGTGCCGAGGCAGTTCGAAGTGAGCAGCGCCGAGGCGATACTGGCTGAACTCAGCTGACTCTGGCTTTCAGTTCCGGGACGATATCGAAGAGGTCACCGACCAGCCCGATGTCGGCAACCTCGAATATCGGCGCCTCCGGGTCCTTGTTTATCGCCACGATCGTGCCGGCATCCTTGATGCCCGTCAGGTGCTGGATCGCACCGGAAATGCCGATGGCGACATACAGGTCCGGAGCGATGATTTTACCCGTCTGCCCAACCTGCATTTCGTTCGGGGCATAGCCTGCGTCGACCGCAGCACGCGACGCGCCGACCCCGGCGCCCATCGCGTCCGCAAGCTCGTAGATGATCTTGAAATCCTCTTCGCTGCGCAGCGCGCGGCCGCCGGAGACCACGACCGGCGCCGTCTGCAGGTCGGGGCGATCGGATTCTGCCGTCAGGACCTCGACAAACCGCGTATGCGCCGGCAATTCGGCAGCCGGCGCCACGGACTCGACAGCGGCATTGCCGCCACCACCAGCCGCCTTGTAGGACGCTGTCCTGACGGTCGCGACGACCGGTCGGTCGGCGTCGACTTCGACGGTGACGATCGCGTTACCGGCGTATATCGGCCGTTTGAAGCTGTGGCTGCCCAATACCTCCATGACATCACTGATTTGGTTGACGCCCAGTAGTGCCGCAACGCGGGGCATCAGGTCCTTGCCGAACGTGGTGGAGGGCCCGAGGATGTGTGAATAGCCGGCGGCCAGGGCGGCGACCTGCGGTGCAATAACGGCGGCGAGCGGATTGGCGTTGGCGTCGTTGTCTACCCGCAGCACCCTGGCAACGGACTGGATCGCAGCAAGCTCGCTGACGATCGATTCGCCGTTGTCCGCAAACACGGCGACGTCGATGGTCGCATCCGGAATCTCTGCGGCACAGCTGATGCATCTGGCGGCGCTTGGATTGAGCGCGCCGTCGGCGTGCTCGGCAATAATCAATACGTTCGACATCAGAGCAATCCTTTGTCCTTCAGTGCGGCCACCAGGCCCGCAACATCATCTACCATGACACCTTTTTCGCGTTCGGCTGGTGGTTCGAACGCCACCGCCCTGACACCCGTCGAGGGCTCGACGCCGAGCTCGGAGAGGGCCACCTGGTCAAGCGGTTTCTGTTTCGCCTTCATGATATCGGGCAGCTTGACGTAGCGCGGTTCGTTCAGGCGCAGGTCGCAGGTCACAACGGCAGGCATATCCACCTCGATGACTTCGAGTCCCGCGTCCACCTCGCGCGTCACGCGGGCAGTCTCGCCGGAGAATTCGAGCTTCGATGCGAACGTGGCTTGCGGGCGGCCCCACAATGCCGCCAGCATCTGCCCGGTCTGGTTGTTGTCGTCGTCGATCGCCTGCTTGCCGAGGATCACCAGGTCGGCGTTTTCCTTCTCGACCAGGGCGAGCAGGGTACGCGCCGCCGTCAGTGGATCGACCGCAGCGTCGGATTCGACCAGGATGGCGCGGTCCGCGCCCATTGCAAGTCCCGTACGCAGTTGCTGCTGCGCATCCGCCGTGCCGATGGAGACAACGACGACCTCGCTGGCTTCGCCGCGCTCCCTGATGCGCAATGCCTCCTCGAGCGCAATCTCGTCAAACGGATTGATGCTCATCTTGACGCCGTCGGTTTCGACGCCGCTGCCATCCGACCTGACGCGTACCCGGACGTTGTAGTCGACGACGCGTTTCAGGCCCACGAGGATCTTTTCCACTGAAGGACTCCTGGGTCTGTTTTAACCTGGTTTGCGGCAGGCGCGGGCTGCCGCGGGCGCATATTGTGTCCGACCGGCATCCTGTGTACAAGGCGGGATCGGCGGATTTTGCTGCAGATGCCGCATCAGACCACGGAACTGACCGATCATGACAATTCACGCAGACCTGGTAACTGCCGAACAGCTGGCCGACTGCCTCGACACCGGGGAGTGCCGCGTCGTCGATTGCCGGTTCGACCTGTTCGACGCGCAGCAAGGCTACCGGGACTACCTGTCCGGGCATATTCCCAGCGCGGTCTACGCGCACATGGATCGTGACCTGGCCGGCGAGATCACCGGCAGCACTGGCCGGCACCCGTTGCCCGCCATCGAAGACTTTGTCGCTGTCTTGCGGAGCTGGGGTATCGATAACGATACGCTGGTGGTCGCTTACGACTATGGCAACGGCTCGCTCGCAGCGCGCTTGTGGTGGATGTTGAAGTTCTGGCTCGGCCATCGCAAGGCGGCGGTTCTGCAGGGGGGTCCGGGCAGCTGGGAAGACGCCGGGGGCGCGCTTGTGAGCGGCGTGCCTGATTTCCCCGCGGGCAACTTTTCGGCCACGGCAGACGAATCGGTTGTCGCCACGGTGGAGGAGATCGGCGCAGCCATCGCCCGGGGCCGGCCGATAGACCTCGTCGACGCCAGGGATGCGGCTCGTTACCGGGGAGAGGCCGAGCCGATCGACGCTGTGGCAGGGCACATACCGGGCGCCAGAAATCTGCCATTTGGCGTCAGCCTCGACGCTGAGGGACACTGGAAGGCCCCGGACCGGCTCGCGCGGGCCTGGGAGGAATTCCTGTCTGAAGGGCCCGGTTCGGAGCCAGTGGTCATGTGCGGATCCGGCGTAACGGCATGCCACCTGGTCCTGTCTGCGCTGCTGGCGGGATTGCCGGCGCCGAGGCTTTATGTGGGCTCCTGGAGCGAGTGGATCCGTGACCCGGAGCGGCCGATAGTGGTCGAAAATTGATCAGTTCAGGGTCGCCCCGAGCTGCGGATTTGCGATGAACTTAATCCGGAATCAGCCAGTCAAAACGAATTAGTTACGGCATAATCGGGGGCATTTACGGATCCAGATTCGGGCCAGAGAGTGGAAATGAAAAATCATATAAAACAATTATTTATATTGATTTTATCATGTATTTTCTTAGCTTCCTGCGCGTCCACGGAGCGGCAGCCGGGCATGGAAAGAGACCTGACCGAGACGGGTTCGGATTGCATCTCGATCCGGACTATCCGAGACTATACGCCACTGGACCGGAAGAGCCTGATTATCGAGGGCAGCGGCAACCGGCATTACTACGTGACCCTCGTCATGTCGTCGTTCGAGTTGCGCAGTTCGCACCAGATCGGCGTCGAATCGCGGGACAGCTGGCTTTGCCCCTACGGCGGAGACAGGTTGATCCTGGACACTTTCGGTAACGAGAGCGTTGGCATCCGCGGCATCATGAGGCTGACCCCGGAACAGGCTGACGATCTGCTGGTAAGACACGGCAAGAAAGAGCCGCCAGAACAACAGGACCCGACACCGCCGGAACTCGAAGGTGCCGAGGTCGAAGAGCTAGGCGAGATTGGTTAGACCGGGCTCGCGCCCGATCCGGCCATTCCAGCCACGCAATCCGCAATCTCCGTGCGGACCCGCCCGACCACCCCATGGGTGGTCGGGTTTTATTTTGCTTGCGGTTAGCTGACCGGGCCCGGACAATTCCGTGGCGATGCCGGCAGGACAGGGAACCAGTTTGCATGGACCGTTGAACGGGATACGGGTACTCGACTTCACGCGGGTACTCGCGGGTCCGTGGGCGTCGCAACTGCTGGCCGATTACGGCGCGGAAGTCGTCAAGGTGGAGCGTCCGGAGGCGGGCGACGATACGCGACAGTGGGGGCCGCCCTGGCTGCAAGACGCGGCCGGGCGGGACACCGGCGAATCGGCCTACTTCCTTGCCAGCAATCGGAACAAACGTTCGATGACCATCGATCTCGGTCATCCCGACGGTGCGCATCTCGCCAGGCAGCTGGCCGCCCGGTGCGACGTCATCATGGAGAACTTCAAGGTCGGCACGATGGACCGCTTCGGGCTGGGTTATGCGGCGCTGAGTGCGCGCGACCCCTCACTGGTTTACTGCTCGATCTCGGCCTACGGCCAGTCCGGGTCGCGCGCGAACCGTCCGGGATACGACGCCATGATCCAGGCGTCGGGTGGCTTGATGAGCGTCACGGGCGAGGCCGACGGTCCGCCGCAGAAGGTCGGCGTTGCCATCGCAGATATCATGGCCGGCATGTACGCCGCCACGGCCATTCTCGCAGCGATCGTTGCCAGGACCGAATCAGGCGCAGGCCAGCACGTGGACGTGCCGCTCTATGACAGTCAGGTTGCATGGCTGGCGAACCAGAACATGAATTACCTGGTGGGCGGCGAGGTGCCCGGACGGCTCGGCACCGCGCATCCCAACCTGGTTCCCTACCAGGCTTTCGCGACCGCGGACGGCTACCTGATGCTGGCCATCGGCAACGACGCCCAGTTCAGGGCCTGCTGCGAATGCCTCGATATTGCGGAAACGGGCGAGGACGCGCGTTTCGTCAATAATGCGGGACGGGTCAGGCACCGGGCAGAACTGGTCGAGACAATGCGCAAGGCTTTTTTGCGGAAGCGCACTGACGAATGGCTGGCATCTCTGGCCGAGCGCGGCATCCCGGCCGGGCCCATCAATTCGGTCGGCGACGTCCTGTCCGACGACTACGCGGCTGAACGGGAAATGGTCAGGCGGCTGCCGCATGCGGTGGGCGGGTCCGCACCCACGGTGGCGAACCCGGTGCGGTTTTCGGGTACGCCGGTCGATTACCGGCTCGCGCCGCCTGCGCTCGGCGAACACACCGACGAGATTCTTGCCGAATGGCTCGGCCTCGAAGCCGCCAGGATCGAGGAATTACGCGGCAGCGGCGCGATCTAGATGGCCGCCGGGCATTCTGAACCGCGCTACGCCTGGCTGGAGGAAGAGGTAGCGGGCGGCGCCACGATCGTAACCGCGAGCCGGCGTCTCGCGCGAGATCTCGCCGGCGTTTATGGCGAGCGGCGCCTTGCGGAAGGAACGGCGGCCTGGGCTACGCCAATGATCTGGGCCTGGCCCGACTGGCTATTGCGGCTCACGTCATCGGTTCGCGATCCAGGTCGGCTGCCGCGGCAACTGGATTCGCTGTCGGTTGCCGTGCTGTGGGAGCAATGCCTCGGCAGTCGGGTTCCGGCAGACGTCCTGAGCCCGGGCGGAGTCGTCCGCCAGGCGATGCGCAGCTGGCAGCGTCTCGGCGAGTGGCAAGTGCCGGTATCGGCGCTGCTCGCGACAGCAGGCACGGAAGACGAAAGACTGTTCGCCAGCGCAGCCGCTGACTACAGCGACAAGCTGCAGCAGAATCACTGGGCTGATGCCGCGCAGCTGCCAGGCATCGTCTCGACGCTCGTTGCGCAAGAGCCGGATCTCGCGCCCGGTCGCCTCGTGCTGGCAGGCTTCGACCGCGTCAGTCCGTCGGTCAGCCTCGTTATCGATGCGCTCGAACAGCAAGGCTGTGTGGTCGAGGTCAAAGCCCGCGCCCGCCGTGCGAGCGATGTCGACATGCACGCGTTCGCAGATTCCCGCGCCGAATTGCGGGCGGCTGGCGATTGGGCACGGCGCAAGTTGGCGCTCGATCCTGCGGCAGCGATCGCCATCATCAGCCCCGAACTGGAGAGCGACGCCGAAGACGTCGCGCGGCTGGTACGTGAAGGCCTGGTCCCCGGCTGGCAATTCGGCGGTCCGTCCCACCGGGCCGCGGCGAACCTGTCTTATGGCCGCAGGCTGGGCGAGTATCCGGCGATCTCGATCGCCCTGACCTTGTTGCGCTGGACCTGCCAGGGACTGGCCGGTCCGGACCTCAGCCTGCTGTTGCGCAGCACCTGCCTGGGGCCGTCCGCGATTGGTGGTCGGAGCCGCATCGAGCGGGCGTTGCGCGCGTTCCCCGATCGCGAATGGTTACCCGCAGACTTCCGGTCCGCGCTGATCGGCGCGGATGACGCGCCGGATGCGGTCGGTTTCCTGGACCTGGCGAAGGCCGTCGAGGATTTTGCGGCCGCCGCTGCCGACATGCAGCGGGCCCCGACTGACTGGGTCCGCAAAACTGACGAATTGCTCGCCAGCGTCGGCTGGCCCGGCGCAGACGCCCTGGACAGCCCCGGTTACCAGCTGGTCAATCGCTGGCGCGAACTCATGAACGAATTCGCGCGGGTGGGGACGGTCGTGCCTGCGATGCCCTGGCGTGAAGCCGTGTCGCGAATAGCGGCGATCGCAGCTGAGACAGTCTGGCAGCCGGATGTCGGACCCGGGGTCGTCAGGGTGCTCGGGACGCTGGAGGCCTATGGCATGGAGTTCGACGCGGTCTGGGTCTGCGGTATGGACGCCACGCAGTGGCCGCCGCCGTCGAGGCCCTTGCCATACGTGTCGCGCGGGCTGCAGCGTGACCGGGATATGCCCGATTCGACGCCCGCGGACACGCTGGCCTTTGCGCGCCGCTTGCTGGCGCGGCTGGCCGATTCCGCGCCGGCCTGCGTCTTCAGCTGGAGCGAAACGCGCCAGGACGCGGAGCTGACGCCCAGCACATTGCTCGACAATATAGCGCCGACCGGCGAGGGCGATGCCGCCGACCCGCTGTGGTCCGCCCACTCGCTCGTCGGAACGCTACGGCAGGTGGCGGTCGACGGGGACGAGGCACCCGCCGTCAGCGACGGGGAGCGAGTCCGCGGCGGCAGCTACACCCTCCAGAGACAGTTCGCGGAGCCGTTTTCCGCCTTCGTGCACGGACGTCTCGGCGTGCGGCCGCTCGACCCGTTCCTGAAAGGCCTGTCGCCCAGTCTGCGCGGGAGTGTCATCCACAACGCGCTGCACAACCTGTTGGCGGGCGATCCGTCGCAGGCGGAGATTGCGGCCTGGCCGGACACGGAGCGGCGTATCGGCAGCGCGGTCGACGCGGCGCTGGACGCGGTGGGCCGTCATGCGGACCCGGTACTGCAACGCCTGATCGGTCTCGAAGGTCGCCGGCTGCGACGCATGCTGGACGATTTCGTCACGGCCGAGACGGAACGCTCTGCGTTTACGGTCGTCGGCGTGGAGAAGAATGTCCAGTACCGGCGCGACGGCATGACGCTCGGTTTCCGCATCGATCGCGTCGACCGCTTGGCGGACGGCAGGATCCTGGTCATCGACTACAAGACCGGCATGCCCAAGACGTTCCTGACAAAGGACGGCGAGCTCACGGACCTGCAGCTCGTGGCCTATGCCGACGCCCTCGGCGAGCCGGTGGGCGGCCTGTTGTTCATCAACGTCGATACCCGGGGCATCGCTTATCGCGGCGTCGGCGACGGCTGGCAGGCAAACGACGATCAGGACTGGGAGGCCAGGCTCGATGCGTGGCGCAGCGAGCTGCATGCCGTCGTTGCGGAACTGGCCGCCGGCGATGCCCGGATCAGGCGATACCAGAACACTGCCGACGCACGACCGCTCGCCATCCTCAGCCGTTTCGAGGAGCTCCGGCGTGACCGCTGATTCGCTGCTCATCGAAAAGGATGTCGCGGCCCGTCGCGACGCGCTCGATGTCGAGCGGTCCTTCATCGTCCAGGCGCCTGCCGGATCCGGAAAAACGGAACTCCTGATACAGCGCTTCCTTGCGCTCCTCGCGACCGTCGAGCATCCGGAGGAAGTCCTCGCCATTACCTTTACGCGCAAGGCTGCGGAGGAGATGCGGGTCCGCGTGATCGACGCGTTGCGAAAAGCGCGCGACGCGGTCGAGGTCCTGACGCGCCACGAGAGAAAAACGCTCGCGCTGGCGGAGGCCGTGTTGCAGCGAGACGGGGAGCACGGCTGGCAGCTGATCGCATCGCCGTCGCGCATGCGGATCGAGACCGTGGATGCTTTTGGCGCCGGAATTGCCAGGTCGCTGCCGCTGAGTTCCGGTCTTGGCGGCGTCAATATGACCATCGCCGACGCGGAGATGCTGACGCTCTATCGCGATGCCGCCGCCGCGACGCTGGATTACCTCGCAACAGGTTCCGACAGCGGGCGCATGGTCGAACGGGTTCTCGAACATCTCGACAACAACGTCGGCCTGTACATCGCCTACCTGTCCCGCATGCTCGGCTCGCGCGAGCAATGGCTCGGCATTACCGGCAGCGGCATCCGCTCGGCAGCCGACGCCGAGGCAGCGAGGCGGCAGCTCGAGGCGAATATCGCCGACGTCGTACAGCGTCATCTGTCGTCGACCCGCGCGCTGCTGCCGGCGCTTGCCGAGCAGGAGCTGCCGGCGTTGCTCGCCTATGCAGGGCGCAACCTGGTCGAGGCCGGCAAGCATGACCACCGGCTGGCGGTATTGGCCGGTGTCGCGACGCTGCCCGGGACGGATAGCGGCGGACGGGAGGCCTGGCGGGGCATTGCCGACCTGTTCCTGACGCAACGCGGCGACTGGCGCAAGCAGGTGACCGTCAACGACGGCTTCCCGCCGACGAACAAGGAGCCCAAAGCCGCATTCGTCGGCATCATCGACGCTTGCCGGCAGGCGCCTGGATTGCAAACTTACCTGGCGCGGTGCCGCCTGTTGCCGGAAGCACATTATGCGGACGGACAGTGGCAGGTTCTGCTGGCCCTGTTCGGTTTGTTACCGATGGCCGTCGGCGAGCTGCGTCGCTTATTTGGCGAGCGTGGCGTCGCGGATCACAACGAAGTCGCGATTTCCGCCGGTCGCGCACTGGGCAGCAGCGACGACCCGGGCGAGGTCGCTTTGATGCTCGACTACCGGGTCCGTCATCTGCTGGTCGACGAGATGCAGGATACTTCCATCGCTCAGTACGATCTGCTGCGCAAGCTGACAGCCGGATGGCAGCCCGACGACGGTCGCACGATCTTTTGCGTGGGCGATCCGATGCAGTCGATCTACCGGTTCAGAGACGCCGAGGTTGGAGAGTTTCTCGTTGCGAGAGAACGGGGCATCGGTTCGGTGCACCTTGAGCCGCTTACCCTGCGGCAAAATTTCCGTTCCGGCGAAAACCTGGTGCACTGGTTCAATACCGTGTTTTCGCAGGTGATGCCGCTGCGCGATGACATCGCGATCGGCGCAATATCGTATGCCGAATCGGCGCCAACGCCGGACAAGCGCGGGCAGGGTGAATGCTGCGTGCATGCGCTCTTCGATGCGGATCCCGGACAGGAGGCCGCGAGGACGGCCGAGGTGATCCGCCATTGCCTCGCGCAAAACGACAGTGACGATGTCGCCGTCCTGGTGCGGAGCCGCACCCAGCTCAGCGACCTGCTGTCACAGCTGCGCCGTGCGGGTATCGATTACCAGGCGGTGGAAATCGAGCGACTCACGGACGTTCCCGAGATCATCGAGCTCATCGCCCTGACACGGGCGCTTTGCCACGAGGGCGACAGGCTCGCGTGGCTGGCGATGCTGCGCAGCCCGCTGGTCGGCATGCGCTGGGCGGACATCCACGCGCTGGTCCGCAATGACGACCGCCGCACCGTGCCCGAACTGTATTCGGACACGGAGCGACGGGCGACCCTGTCCGACGACGGCCGCCAGCGCCTCGCGTCGTTCCTGGAGCGGATCGAGCCGTTTCGGCGGGCCAATCGCGTCGCGTCGTTGCGAGAACGTGTCGAAGTGGCCTGGCACCGGCTCGGTGGACCGGCCTTGCTGGCGGATGCAGACATGCTCGAGAACGCGTATCGGTACCTCGAGACGATCGAGCGGATCAGTGTCGCAGGGACCTTGCCTGATGTCAGTGAGCTCGAACGCAGGCTGGATGAGGAGCGCGTTTCGAGCCTGGCGGGCGGTAACTGCCGGCTGCAAATCATGACGATGCACAAGGCAAAAGGTCTGCAGTTCGACCACGTGATTCTGCCGTCGCTGGGCCGGGGCACAAGGGGCGGCAGCAAGGAGGTGCTGAGCTGGCTGAACTTGCCCGACAGGGAAGGCAGCAACGAGATGATCATCAGCCCGGTAGGGCCGCGCGCGGTGCTCGAGAACGATCCGCTGCATCGCCTGATCGAAGAAACCGACAAAGACAAGAATCGCATGGAGCTCGATCGGCTGCTGTACGTAGCCTGCACCCGGGCCAGGCAGTCGCTGCATCTCGTAGGCAGCGCAGGGACCGCGAAAGACGGCGATTCATTGAAACGTCCGGACAGTCGCTCGCTGCTGAGTCGCCTCTGGCCAGCCGTCGAAGCGGAATTCGAACGGGCATTCCTGCAGCATCCTGAAACGCCTGAGATCGGCCCGGATGACGACGAAGCCGCCTTTGTCGAGCCCGTGTTGCGGCGGATCGACGGGGGCTGGACGGCTCCGGCCGCGCCCGCTTTGCCGGGCGAGAACGCCGCGGACAGCCTCGCCGCCGATGAGCCTCCCGTCGACTATTACTGGGTGGGTTCGGCGTTGCGCCATGCCGGCACGATCGTGCATCGCTGGCTGCACAGGATCAGTGAAGGCAGGCTGGATATTCAGGGTGAGGAAATTGACCAGCTGCGTCCGGGCAGTCGTCGCTGGGCTGCGACGCTGGGGGTGCCGCCGGGCGAGCAGGAGATCGTCTGCGACCGCGTCGAGGATGCGTTGCGGGGCATTCTCGGCGATGACAGGGGGCGCTGGATTCTGCACGGAGACGGTCACGCCGAGCTGGCCCTGTCAGGTGTCGTCGACGGGCGTATCGAGTCGATCGTGATCGACAGGATCAGGGAAGATGTCGACGGCACCCACTGGATCATCGACTACAAGACCAGCACGCACGAAGGCGGCGACCTTGCCGGCTTCCTGGACCAGGAAGCGGAGCGTTACCGGCCGCAACTGCAACGATACGCGACTATCTACGCTGCGCTGACCGAAGCGCCGGTGAAAACGGCGCTGTACTTTCCGCTGTTACGGGCCTTCCGGGAGGTCGACCTCGACTAACTGCGTCGCGATCACAGCCTGCCTTCAAAACGGAAAGGCCGGCGACCTCGCTCGTCCGCGCTGCCTAGCAGACGCAATTGCTGTTCGATCGACGGCGGCGCGCCGGGCAGGGCGGCCACCTCACCGATAAAGCTGTAACTCCGGTCCGCATTGATCGAGATGACGCCGGCCACGTCGAGCACTCCGGATACGTCCTCGACGTTGCCGGTGATACGGCCGTCTGCCGAGGTAAAGTCGGCCCGGAAGTCGCCGATCACCCCGGCTGACAGATAACGTGAAAAGAAATCGGTCACGGTGATGCTGCCGTTTGCAGATACCGGCAAACCGTTTTCCAGGACGAGTTCGTCGAACTGCAGCCTCAAGTCGCCATTGAAGCCCGCCTGCTGAAAACTCTGGTGTACGAGATCGAGCGGCACGTTGCCCGATAAAGCGGTCAGCGCCAGGCTTCCGTCGAGGCCTATGGCGACATCGGTATGCATCGTTCCGGACGCCGGGCTGGCCGAGGTTGCGAAGGCAAGCTTGCCCGACAGCAGGCTGGCCGGTTTGAGCCGCCACTCGATGGCTCTCAGGTAGGCGCCGCCGGCCATGCCCTCGGCAGCCGCGCCGTTCCAGACGGATCCGGAGATGCCGCTCAGCTGCAGGTCGGGCGGCGCAAACCAGCGATAGGCCACGCGCGCCGGAAAACTGACGACGAGCACGACGAGGAATACCAGCAAACCTGCGATGACGAGGCGTTTCATGCGTCGACACTAACGTTGCAGGGTCACGCTGGAATTGACGCGACCCGGGCTGTCGCTGGAGGCGGTCGTGAAGCTGCCCGACTCGACCTGCAGCCCGTACTGCCGGTGCAGATCGCCCAGCCAGAGCATGAGATCGTCGAAGGCCGCGGCTTCGAACTCCACGCGGATGCCCGTACCGGACGGCGTGGGCTGGCTTCGTTGCAGCGAATTGGTCAGGCCGCGCTGACGAAGGCTGTTATCGACGATGACGACGAGCGACTGGTTCTGCCCCATGTTCGCTGGCCGTCCACTGGCGGATGCCTGGACCTGGCCACGCATCGGCCGAAGTTCGGCCAGCGATCGCTGCCAGTCGTCGACGCGGGCTGCCGCGGCCTTGTGACTGTCTGCCAGCGGCACCCACAGCCCGAACCAGGCTGCAGCGAACACGATCGCGACGGCCGCGGCTGCGACGAAAACGCGCTCGCGGGCCTCGAGCGAGGCGAACCAGTCATTCATCGGCTTGCCTCCTGGATCTGGATCCGGCTGTTCCACCGGTCGCCGTCCTGGTCCGTCGACTGGATGGTCGCCTGGAACTGGCCGCTGTCGCCGATCACCCGCTGGACATTGTCGAGCGTTGCGACGTCCGGCGCCGCGACCCTGAGATCGATGACGCCGGCGCGGAAGCTGATCGCCTGGATCGTTGCTGCCTGGTTTTGCCGAATGGCCTTGCTCAGTTGCTCCATCGACTGCAGGAACAGCGGTGGCGTCTCGACGTTGCCAATGCGCCGGCGCAGCGAGTCGATGACCGGGCCCGGATCATCGGTCTCCGGTGCGCCGGGAAGCATCTGCCGATATTCGCTGTTGAAGGTTTGCCGCAGCTCGGCCTCCTGCTGCGTGAGCATGTAGAGGTCCAGCGCCCTGGCGCCAACGACCAGGACGGCGAAAGCGAGGGCGAGCATTGCGGCATATTTCCAGGGCCGGAATAAGCCGCCATATTCCTTTTTGGCCGCATATTGCCCTTGCAGCAGGTTGATGCCTGCCCCGGTCGCAATGGTTACGGCCAGTCTCGGCGTTACGCCGTCGGGCAGTAGCTTGACGTCGACGGAGTCGAGTTCGTGGCGCAGGGCAATCCAGTCGTGCTGGTATCGCTCCTCGTCGCCGGGCTCGCAGTAGACGAGCAGGTGCCGGGGCATCGACGCGGGCGTTTCTTCGTCGTCGGCTGTCCCGGCGGAGCCGTCATCCAGCGCGCCGATCGCGGCAAGGGCGTCGCCCGGGCTGACGCCCTGCATGACCAGTTCGATGTCGGCGCCGTCATTGATGAAGACCGAGTCGCCGGACAGCAGCATGCTGATCGTGCCGGGGATCCTCGCGAGCCCGTAACTCTCCGCCACGATCGAGTCGGCCCTGATGCCGGCATAGTCGAGCGCCGATATCCAGTTCTGCATGCGCTCGTGGCTGACCACGCTGACCGGCGTGCGGCCGCTCGAGCGGCGGACACCGGCGGCAAAATGCAGGTCTTCGACGTCCTCGGCGAGGTACTCCTCGAGCGCATAGGGCAGCGCGGCCAGGAGTTTCGCCCCTTTGACCGGGATCTCGATGCTGGTTGTCAATACCTCGGCGCTCGGTACGAGGACAACAACTTCGCGCTCGCCAATATCGGCGGCTGCCTCCTGCAGGGTGCCGATCGACGGCTGGCTCCGCCTCGCCCCCGACGAATCGACCGCAATCCAGTTTGCCAGCTGGTTCTGGTTCTGATCGATGCGGATGACCAGGTATTCCGACATATCAGGTGGTCCCGAGACTGCGCAGGATGGGCGTAACCGTGCCGGTGTTCGTCGCACGTTGCAATACGCTGTACAGAGTGATCCGCACGGTATCAATCCGCACAATGACCTTTAATCGAAAAAATTGAGAAGAATCAGATAGTTGCGGAAGCACTTCGGCGTTGACCAGGGTCGAGAACGAGGCCTGCATGTCGGCAAACCCGGCGCCTTCGCGCTCCTGCAGCAGCCCCTCGACATCTGCCGTCGTGATGTTCTCGCCGAGCGACTGCAGAACGGCAGGTGTCGCCGTGTTGACGTTGATCGTCGTCCTGCCCGGCAGCGCGACGATATGCGGCTCGAGCACGCGGAAAATCGCCCGGTTCATCCCCTCCAGCGCGGCGAGTTCGCTGGCGCTGGACAGGGTCTGATTGGCGGTGCGGTAGGGCGGCAGCATGCCGGTGTAGATCGCGTCCTCGGCGCCGTCCGGGAAGGATGCGTCGACGTTGCTGTCGATCCAGTCGGCGGCGATACCGGCATGCCGCGGGTCGAGACCGAGTGTGTTCAGCAGTCGCCGAAACTGTTCCAGCGATTCCTCGACGACCCGGCCTTCTTCATCGACCAGGTTATTGACGTTGAAACGCCCCTGCAGGTCTTCGATGCTGCCGAATACCTCGCCGCCTTCGATGGGCAGTCCCGGCAGATCCGTCGCCCAGATTTCGCCGAGATGGTCCGTGTCGTTGTCGGTACCGTCCTGGCGCAGGATGCTGATCACCCAGCTTTCGGCGCCCAGCGCGACCTGGATCGCCTGGTCGCGCCCGAGGTTGACGAGCGTGCGTCGGACGTCGAGCGCATTGTCCCAGGCGAGATTGGCCGCGACCATCGTGGCGATGGCCGATATCAGCATTGCCGTGATCAGCGCGACGCCGCGGTCCCGGCGGGCCGCCATGTGGCGATGCAGGTTCACGGCGCCACCTCGATCAGGCGGCGGATTTCGCCTTCGTCCTCGAGCCGGAGCACAACCTCGACGGCGCGCGGCCGTTGCCGCGCGCCCAGCGCGCCGGGACGGTTCAGCGGCGGCCACTGGTCGGAGTAGTCGTTGTCGTCCACCAGGAACCGGAACTGCAGGCTTTCGACGCCGTCGAGCAGGGCGACGCTGACCGGTTCGTTGCTCAGTGTCCGGTCCAGCGCGTACCAGTGGTAGCGGACCAGCTCATCGTCCTCGATGCGGTAGGCGGCACGCTGCTGTGTAGCTCGCGGCAAAACGATCGGATTGCTCCAGCCATTGCGGGTCAGCTCGAGCGCGAAGCCGGACTGAAAGCCGGTATCGAGCGCCGGGCGCAGATTATCGCCGAGCTCGTCGCGGACCGGCCTGGGCGCGAGCTGCTGGAGGTCATCCGTGAGCATGCGGACCGTCCTTTGCAAAGCCTGCAGGCGATCCATCCGCTCACTGAGAATTTCGGCGCTCAGCAATGTCTGGCTTAGCGTGCCGTAAGCAAAAGCGGCAAGCACCGCAAACACGGCCATCGCGACCAGGACCTCGATCAGTGTAAAAGCGTGTTGCCGTCTCACTGGTCTTCCCCGATCGACTGGCTGCCGCGGCTCCAGGCCCGGTTCGCCTCGCCGGGGATTCCGGGTTCACCGATAAAGCCGGTCACCGTCCGGATGACGTCGTCACTGCCGGCGAACGTCACCCCGACGTCGACACGATAGAGAAACTCGACGCCGGTTTCGGAAACCGTTGCTTCCCAACCCCATTCGAGGCCGGCAAATTCGACTTCGCCACTGGACGTGCTGACTTCCGGCTCGGTATTCGCGAGCCGCATCTCGGCGATCTGGTTCTGTGCGATCCAAGCGGCATAGGTGCGATCCCGCATCGCGGTCCCCGCATCGATCATCTGGCTGATACTGGCCATGACGGCGACCAGCGCCAGCGTGGCAACCACGAGAGCGACCATGACTTCGATCAGCGTAAAGCCGCGACTCGCGCTAGAGAAACGCATCGTCTTCCGCCTGCACTTCGAGTTCGCCAGCCAGCGTCATGGTCAGCAGCAGTTCGCTGCGATCAGCAAAGCGAATGAACCGCAGTTCGAACGGCGTTACATCGCCGCTCGACATGATCAGCACGTGCGGCAGGTAATCATCCGTCAGGTCGCGCGTCGGCAAGGGATTTCCCTCGTCATCCCGTTCGCGCTCGGTCTCCTGCGCTTCCGTGTGCAGCAGGACCTTGTGGCCCTCGAGGAACAGTTCGAATTCGACCCCTTCGTCGAGGTCGCGCTGCACCAGGTAGTCGTCGCCGATCACTGCGAACCATTGATCCAGCAGCGGATCATATTCGACAAAGCGGTAACCCGCCGCCATGAATTCGAGGCCGAAATCGCGTCCCTGGGTCGTGGCTTCGTCAGAGACGAGTTCGATCAGCGACGACAATCGGCGGGCCTCGCGATCGAGGCTGTCGTTATCGGACAGGATGCCGAAGGACAGCATTGCGACGGCGAGCAGGATGCCGACGATGACCAGGACCACCAGGATTTCGATCAGCGTGAAGCCCAGCCCGCCGCGGCGCTTGTACGGACCTTTACGGTGAGTGCGGACTGACATTTATGGATCCGCTAGATTGGGTGGTCCACCGGAACGGTGCCACCTACTCCAGGTTCCAGTTCCCCATATCGGCATCGATGCCTTCACCGCCGGGACGGCCGTCGCGGCCATATGAAAAGATATCGATCTCGCCATTCTGGCCAGGGTTCAGGTACTGGTAATCATTGCCCCACGGATCCTTGGGCAGGCGGTCGAGATAGCCGCCCGGCTTCCAGTTGCGAATGTTCGGATCCGCCGGCTTCGTCACCAGCGCCTCGAGACCCTGCTCGGACGTGGGATAGGCGAAATTGTCGAGCCGGTAGAACTTCAGCGCGTTCTCGATGCCGCGGATGTCCTGCTGGACGCGGGTGACCTGCGCATCGTCGATGCGGCCGATGACATTCGGCGCTACGATTGCGGCCAGGATGCCGAGGATAATCACGACGACCATGATTTCGATCAGCGTAAAGCCGCGCTGCCGGCGATTCAATTTGCTGCCCACTGCGAATTGCTCCAATGCAGAATGCGTCAGGGCGCAACGTGCGCCGCGTTGACTCTCACTCAGATTAAACGTCAGTATACCAAACATGGGGTTATTCAAGCGTCGTCACGCCGGCCTGCGGGAACTGATCCAGGGCGGCGCCCACTGGCAGGTTGCGGCGGCGATCCTGCTGATTTGCCTGGCCTTCGCCGTATTCGGCGACGCGGGCAGGGACACGTTTCGATATGACCGTCTGCAGATCGAGAACGGCCAATACTGGCGACTGGTATCCGGTCATTTCGTCCACCTGGGGACAACCCACCTGCTGCTGAACATGGCCGGCCTGGTACTCGTATGGCTGCTGGTCGGGCGATATTACACGCGCATCCAGTGGCTGAGCGTGTTCACGATCACGCTGGCGGTGACGACGGCCGGGTTCTGGTTTATCGACGTGCACATGCTCTGGTACGTCGGTTTGTCAGGCGTTCTGCACGGTCTGTTGCTCGCCGGCTCGATCAAGGGCTTCCGGGAGCTGCCGTCCGAATCAGCCATCATTATCGTCATTGTGGTCGCGAAGCTGGCCTGGGAGCAATTCTCGGGACCCTTGCCGGGCTCGGAATCGGCGACCGGCGGCCCCGTCGTCGTCAATGCCCACTTGTTCGGGGCAATTGGCGGTGCGCTCGCCGCGGCAACCGTATGGCGTAGTGCCGGCGACCGACCGCCTATATAATCGCCCACCACCGTTGCCGACCCGCCGAGCGAGGAGACCCATCTTGACAGTCGCATTCGTTTTCCCTGGACAGGGATCACAATCCGTTGGCATGCAGGAAGCGCTCGCGGCCGAGTTTGCGGTCATCGGCAAAACCTATTCGGAGGCGGGTGAGGCGCTCGGCTTCGACCTCTGGGACCTCGTCCAGAACGGCCCGGAGGAGTCGCTCAACGAGACGGTGAACACCCAGCCGGCCATGCTGACGGCCGGGGTCGCCACCTGGCGCGCGTGGCAGGCTGCAGGCGGGGCAGCGCCCGCTATGATGGCCGGGCACAGCCTGGGCGAGTATGCCGCGCTGGTCAGTTCCGGCGCGCTGGCGTTTGCCGACACGGTCGCCCTGGTTCGGCGCCGCGCCGAGCTGATGCAGGGCGCCGTGCCGTCGGGCGACGGCGCGATGGCGGCAATCCTCGGCCTCGACGATCAGGCCATCCTCGAGGCCTGCGAGGCGGCCTCGGATGCCGGCATCGCCGAAGCCGCGAACTTCAATTCTCCGGGACAGGTGGTCATCGCGGGCGACAGGGCGGGCATCGACCGCGTGATCGAACTCGCGAAGGAGGCCGGCGCGCGACGCGCGATGCCGCTGGCGGTCAGCGTGCCGGCGCATTCGTCGTTGATGCGGCCCGCGGGTGAAGAGTTGGCCGCGCTGATCGACGCCGCCGAGTTCAGCGAGCCTGACGTGACCGTTGTCTCCGCTGTGGACGGCACGCCGTATGCGAACGCGGCGGACATGAAGGAACGAATGAAAGCACAGGTCTACAGCCCGGTTCGCTGGGTCAACGTGATCGGCTGCATGACCGAAAACGGTGTCGACAGGATTTATGAGTGCGGACCAGGCAAAGTGCTTGCCGGACTCATGCGACGCATCGACCGGAATGTCGATGCCGCCTGTATCGACGGACCCGATAGCCTGCGAACAGCAATCGAGGGAGCCAGCGCATGAGCGTATACACGAACGACATTTTTGACGGACAGATTGCGCTGGTCACCGGCGCATCCCGCGGCATCGGCGCGGCAATTGCGCAAGCGCTCGCCGCTGCGGGGGGCCGGGTTATCGGCACGGCGACGAGTGACGGCGGCGCGGCCGGCATATCCGAGACGTTGGGCGACAACGGCAGGGGGATCGTGCTCGACGTGTCCGACGATGATTCTGTGAGTTCGGCAATCAAGGACATCCAGGACAATGAGGGCGCGCCAACCATCGTCGTCAACAACGCCGGGATCACGCGTGACAACCTGCTGATGCGGATGAAACCGGAGGAATGGGACGACGTTATCTCGACGAATCTGTCCGGCATATTCCGCGTCAGCAAAGCTGTGCTGCGCGGCATGATGAAAGCCAGGGGCGGCAGGATTATCAATATCGCTTCCGTCATCGGCGTCATGGGAAATGCAGGACAAGCGAATTACGGTGCGGCAAAGGCGGGCATCATCGGCTTTTCGAAGTCGCTTGCCAGGGAAGTCGGGTCGAGGAATATCACGGTCAATGTCGTCGCCCCCGGATTCATCGATACGGATATGACGAGCGTTCTTCCAGAGGAACAGCGCAACGCGATGCTGGCGCAGGTTCCCCTCGGCCGGCTCGGTAATGTGCAGGATATTGCCGATGCAGTCGTGTTCCTCGCGTCGCCGTCGGGGGCCTACATCACCGGTGAAACGCTGCATGTAAATGGCGGAATGTTGATGGACTAATTCGCGCCAAATGTGGCTAGATTGGCCCTTCGTATTCACATACAATACCGACCCACGCCTTTGGTGGTCTTGAAATATCAATAACTTACGCGCGCATGGCCTGTCAGTAACGCTTGTTACCAAAGCCGTGCTAGCCTGAAAAAGGCGCGATGCAGCGCCTCGCAACACCGGCACAGGGTCCCGGACAGGTTTTTGGACATCTCTTCTTAAGGAGAAGTGATAACAATGAGCAGTATCGAAGAACAGGTTAAGAGCATCGTTGCCGAGCAACTGGGCGTCAAGGAAGATGAAGTGACGAACGATGCTTCATTCGTCGATGACTTGGGCGCTGACTCGCTCGATACCGTTGAACTGGTGATGGCGCTCGAAGAGGAGTTCGAAACGGAGATTCCCGACGAGGAAGCAGAGAAGATCACGACGGTTCAGCAGGCGATCGATTTCATCAACGCCCGCCAAAGCGAATCCTGATTTCCCGCCGGCGCGACGGGAGACCGTCGCGCCAGGCATCCCACCTTGTCACTCGGCAGTCCTGCCTTACGTAATCGGTCAATCTCTTGAGTACGCGTCGCGTCGTCGTCACCGGTATGGGTATCGTCTCGCCGGTCGGTAACGATATAGCCACAGCCTGGGAAAACATCCGCGAGGGTCGTTCCGGTATCGGTCCGATTACGGAGATCGATGCGAGCGGCTTCGCCACGCAGATTGCGGGCGAGGTGCGGGGATTCGATGTCGGCGATTACATGGCCATTCGCGATGCCCGGCGCATGGACACCTTCATGCATTACGGTATCGCGGCATCGGTCGACGCCGTCAAAGATGCCGGGCTCGAGGTCACCGAGGAGAACGGTCACCGGATCGGTGTCGCGATGGGGGCCGGTATCGGCGGCCTCGCGACGATCGAGGATAACCACAACAAGTACCTGTCCGGCGGCGCTCGCAAAGTCTCACCATTTTTCATTCCGGGCAGCATCATCAACATGACGTCCGGAAATGTCAGCATCATGTATGGAATGACAGGACCAAACCTGTCGATCGTGACAGCCTGCGCGACCTCGACGCACAGCATCGGTGTCGCAGCGAGAAGCGTGATGCATGGCGACGCCGATGTCATGCTGGCGGGCGGCTCCGAATATGCAACAACAAAATTGTCGCTGGGCGGTTTCTGCTCGGCACGGGCGATGACGACGCGAAATGACGAACCGGAGAAAGCGAGCAGGCCGTTCGACCGCGATCGTGACGGCTTTGTATTGAGTAACGGCGCAGGGTGCCTGGTCATCGAGGAGCTCGAACACGCGAAGTCGCGCGGCGCAAACATCTATGCCGAGCTGATCGGCTTCGGCATGAGTGGCGATGCGTTCCATATCACGTCGCCCCCGGAGGACGGCGAGGGCGCTCGCAAGTGCATGACGGCGGCGATGAATGATGCCGGCGTCGACCCGGCGGACATCGATTACCTCAACGCTCACGGCACCTCGACCCCGGTAGGCGACAAAGGCGAAACGCGGGCGATAAAACGCGCATTCGGTGACGCGGCGTCATCGCTTGCCGTCAGTTCGACGAAGTCCTGCACGGGGCATCTGCTTGGCGCTGCAGGCGTCGTCGAGGCCATTTTCTCGATCCTGGCGATTCGCGACCAGGTCCTGCCGCCGACGATTAATCTCGATAATCCCGATCCGGATTGCGATCTTGACTACGTGCCGCACGCCGCACGCGAAGCCGCGATCAGGACCGTGATTTCCAATTCATTCGGCTTCGGCGGCACCAACGCGAGCCTCGTTTTCAGGGCATTCGACTGACTTCGAAGCGCTGCCATATACTTGACGCATGTCCCGCGTCCTGAAGGTTTCCATCGGTCTGATTGCCGCAGCAGGGCTGGCGCTCGTCGTGCTGGCGTTGCAGTTCAATCGCTTCCTGACTACCCCTGTCGCCGTACCCGAGACCGGTGCAGAGCTGGTCATCCGGCCCGGCGTTGCCTTTCGTCAGGTCAGCACCGAGCTTGGCGAGCGCGGCATCATCTCGCAGCCGACGTTTTTTCGCCTGTATGCGAGGCTATCCGGCAAGGCATCAAGCATTCATGCCGGTGAGTACCTGATCGAGGCGGCAACGACACCGGCTGCGCTGCTCGACAAGTTCGTATCCGGCGACGTCAAGCTGTACTCCTTCACGATCGTGGAAGGCTGGACTTTCCGCGAACTGATTGCCGCTTTGGCGGCTGACCCGGTCGTCGTGCAAACGCTGGCCTACGAGGACTGGCCTGCGCTGCTCGAATCCATCGGCGCCACTGAAGACCATCCGGAAGGCCTGTTCCTGCCCGAAACCTACCGGTTTCCCCGGGGTACCAGCGATGCCGACATCTTGCGGCAGTCTTACCGGCTGATGCAGGAGGTACTGGCCATGGAGTGGGACAGGCGCGGCAACAATCTGCCATTGACGAGCCCTTACGATGCCCTGGTGCTCGCGTCGATCGTGGAAAAGGAAACCGCGCTGGCCGCCGAACGCCCGCAGATAGCCGGCGTGTTTATCCGTCGCCTCCTGACCGGTATGCGCCTGCAAACGGACCCTACCGTGATCTATGGGATTGGCCCTGACTTCAACGGCAACCTGACCCGCGCTGACCTGCGCACCGACACGCCTTATAACACCTACACGAGGGGCGGCTTGCCGCCGACGCCGATCGCCCTGGCGGGTCGCGCGGCGATCAATGCAGCCCTGAATCCCGAGGACGGCACAGCGCTCTATTTCGTGGCAACCGGGCTCAGCGACGGCAGCCACAAGTTCTCGGATACCAAGGAGCAGCACGACCGGGCCGTCCAGGAGTACCTCGCCCGCCAGCGTGCGCAGCGGGATGCACCGGAATGAGCGAATTGGCGCGCGGCAAATTCATTACCGTCGAAGGCATCGAAGGGACCGGCAAGTCGACGAACCTCGAGTTCATCGCCGGGTTGATCTCTGAGCACGGCTATACGGTGTCGCGCACGCGAGAACCCGGCGGAACGCCGATGGCCGAACAGATCCGCCAGCTCCTGCTGGATCACGGCCAGGAGCCGTTGCCGCCGATCGCCGAGCTGCTGCTGTTCTTTGCGGCGCGTTCCCTGCACCTGCAGAACACCATTCTCCCGGCCCTGCAGGCCGGTCAGTGGGTACTCTGCGACCGCTTCACCGACGCCAGCCGCGCCTACCAGGGCGCCGGTCGCGACCTCGGGGCGGAACGGGTGGAGCTGCTGGCCGACTGGGTCCTGGACGGCTTCGAACCCGACGTCACGCTGCTGCTCGATGCGCCGGCCGAGATCGGCATGCAGCGTGCCGCCGAGCGCGGCGGCGGTGACCGCATGGACAACGAGGAGCTGGCATTCTACCGGCGGGTTCGTGCGGCTTACCTCAACCTCGCCGAGCGTCACCCGGAACGGTTCGTGGTCGTCGACGCCAGCCAGGATCTCGCCAGGGTCCAGGCCGATATTGCGGCTGCAATGGTGCCGGTATTGAAGTAATAGAGTACTTTAACTAAAGAACTTAAACTGCTGTTTTTATATGGAAATCCCTTGGCTGAAATCAGTCGTCGACGCCTGGCAATCGAGCCACGCGCAGGGCAGGTTGCCACATGCGCTCATGTTGACTGGCGGGGCAGGCACCGGCAAACGCTCGGCTGCCGCTTGGCTGGCAAGAAGCTGCCTCGGATTGCCGGTCAACGCGCTTCCCGAGTATCCGCTGTCCGTGCCGGAACACGCCGACATCCGCTGGCTGACCTGCCCGGAAGACAAGTTCAGCATCGGCATCGACGCGGTGCGTGAGCTGGTGGCAGAGCTCAACCTGACCAGTTACGAAGGTCGCGGCAAGGTTGCTGTCATCGAACCGGCCGATGCGATGACGACGAATGCAGCAAACAGTTTGCTGAAGACGCTGGAGGAACCCCCCGGGAACGCGCTGCTGGTGCTGGTTGTCGACAGGCCCGGCCGGCTGCCGCCGACCATCGTGAGCCGCTGCCAGCGCCTGAACGTTCACCTGCCGTCAGAGTCAGAGGGCCTGGCCTGGCTCAATTCGGTCCGGCCGGGCACGGACTGGGGGCGCGCCCTGAGAGACGCTGGCCTGGCGCCGCTGGCGGCCATCGACGGGCTCGCGAGGATCCAGGAAACCGACGCCATGGCGGCCGAGTTCCGCGCTATTGCGGAGGGTCGCGAGGCGCCGCTCGGCGTGGCTGCAAAATGGGCCAAATTCGAGCCCGATTTCGTGCTCGGCTGGCTGTCGAGGCAGGTCCAGCTGTGTATCCGACGGACCGCAGACAGCAGAATGACGGGGGTTCCGGCGATTGTCGGCGATTCTGTGCTGGAGCGCATAGACAGGCGAAAACTGTTCTGTTATCTAGACATAATCAACAGGTTACGAGGCCAGCCGGCGGGCTCTTTCAATGTCCAGCTGACCCTCGAATGCCTGCTGATCGACTGGTCTACACGGCTGGAGTCGTTAACAGGAAACGAGTAACGGACCATGAGCAAACCCGGACTTCTGACACTGACGATCAAGGACAAGAGCGCGCTGTACCTCGCGTATATGCCCTATATCGTCAATGGCGGCCTTTTCATCCCGACGAACAGCTCCTACCGGCTGGGCGACGAGGTTTTCATGCTGCTGAACCTGATGGGCGAGGAAGAGAAGATCCCGGTGGCCGGCACGGTCATCTGGATGACGCCGAAAGGCGCCCAGGGCAAGCGCACGGCAGGCATCGGCGTGCAGTTCAGCGACCAGGACCAGGGGAATACCCAGAAGAAGATCGAAAACTACCTGGCGGGGGCGCTGGGAGGCGACAAGCCAACCCACACAATGTAGTTCTTTTCGAGCGCGATTCCTGACTGATCCCCGTGCCGTTGCCTGTGGGCGGACTGCCCACACGAGGTCACCAGTAACAGCCTGTCGAGAAATGCCTCAGCCGGCGTTGATGCCGCCGCGCAGTACGTAAGCCTGGTAACCGCGCTCGCTCAGGATATAGGCTCCGGCGGAACTCCTGCGGCCGGTGTCGCAACAAACGACATATTTCTTGCTCTTGTCCAGCGTGTTGATTTTCAGCCGGATGAAATACAGCGGGATGTTGATGGCGCCATCCTTGTGATGATTCTCGAATTCGCTCGGCAGGCGAACGTCCAGCCACTGACCGCCTTGCTGAATGATTTGCTCGGCCTCTTCGGTGGTGACCCAGTCGAGCATCGGTTCATTCAGTAGTTTCTTGAAATCGTCCTTGCCGAGGCGCATGACCGAGCCGTCCGTCGTCATGGTGACGGTGGCATTGCGTTTGGCGTCGGATATCAGCGCTTCCTCGCCGAAAGTGTCGCCGACCTCGAGTTCGGCGAGCTTGATCCCTTCCTTGTTGAGCGGCGTCTCGCGGGTGACCAGGCATTTGCCGCGAGTCAGCACGTAGAAGTAGTCGCCTTCCGCGCCCTGCTTGAGGATGACGTCGCCGGACTTGTAGTTGATCTGCTGCATGCGCATGAAGATCGCCTGGATATTGGCCGGCGGAATCTTGTGGAAGGCCTTAGCCTGCAACAACATCGTCATCCAGTCGTCACCGCCGACTTCCTCGGCCTGTCCCTGCAGTTCCGAGACTTCGTAGGAACCGGTCTGGTCCCAGGTCAGCATAACATCGAGGAGGTCGCTGTCGATCGAGATGTACTGCACGCGATCGTGCGCCCTTGCCGTCACGCGTCGCGGGAACATCGGGGATACCGGATTGCGCGCACTCTCTGTGCCGCCCTCGACGACCTGGGCAATCTTGCCGCCGTCGATGAGTTCCAGCGCGCCGGAAACCACGTATACCGTGCGTTTCTCGGTGTCGCCTTCCTTGAACAGGATCTGGGCGGGAGACAGCTCGCGAATACGGACTTTCTTCGCCAGTGCGGCGAGGTTGTCGCGTTTGAGTCCGTCCAGTGGCGAAAAGCCCTTGAGCAGTTCAATATCCAGCTGCTCGATCGTCATCGCTTATCCTGCATTGTTGTCAATTACCTGCGGCCCCGCGTCGGTTTATGGGCCCTGGAGTGCACATAAGCCCTTATTCTAACTTCAATTTGTCGGCATCCGGAACATTCGAAGCTGCCGATCGTGAAGCGGCGCACAGTTTCCGGGCCGCAATCCCTAAATTCTGTCACGACGTTGGCGCGCCGCGGAGTTCGTCAAAACCGGGGTGGGGAAGGAATCGATGACCGTCTTGCTCGGTGTGTTCCTCTGCCAATGCGGCGAGTGTCTCCGTAACCTCGTCGATACCGCGATTTCGCGCGTACTGTAACGGGCCACCGCGGAACGGTGCAAAGCCGGTGCCAAAGATCACGCCGGCGTCCAGCAGATCGGCGTCGCGGACGACCTGCTCGGAGAGCACGGCCACCGATTCATTGACCATCGGCAATACGAGCCTGTCGGTCAGGTCGGGACCGGAATAGGTCGATTCTTCCTTGACCGCCTTGCCTTCCTGCCAGCGATAAAAACCCTGCCCGGATTTTCGTCCGAGCTCCCCCCGTTCGACTTTGCCCGACAGCACATCCGGTACCTGCCGATCGAATGCCTCGCCCAGCACCTTTGAAACGTGCATGGCCACGTCGAGACCGACGCTGTCGATCAGCTCTATCGGCCCCATCGGCATGCCGAATCGCTCTGCAGCCTCGTCGATGGCCGCCAGCGGGACGCCGGACGCGGCCAGGATCATCGCCTCCGCCATGTAGGGGGCAAGGATACGATTGACGACGAAGCCCGGTGAACTGCGGCACTCGAGCGGGAATTTGCCGATGGCCTTCACGAATGAAAACGCAACATCCAGCGCGCCTTGCTCCGTATCGTCGCAGCGAATGACTTCGACCAGCGGCAGCTGTGCGACCGGGTTGAAGAAATGGAGGCCGATGAAGCGGCGCGGTTTGTCGTAAACCGTGCGCAGATCCTCGAGACGAATACTCGAGGTATTGGTTGCCAGGATGCAGTCTTCTTGCATCCGTTGCTGCAGGTCGACATAGAGCGCCTGTTTGGCTTCCGCATTCTCGAAAATGGCCTCGATGACGAGGTCGGCCTTTGCGACGCCGTCGCCCGCTACATCGGGCACGAGGCGATCTGTCGTCGCTGCGCGCTCATTGGCATCGCGGACGCGTTTGCTGAACAGCCTGGCGGCGCGCTGCATCGCCGGCTCGAGGTATTTTTCTTCACGATCCTGGAGAGTGACGTTCAGTCCGCGCAGCGCGCACCAGGCAGCGATATCGCCGCCCATGACCCCGGCGCCGACGACGTGGACGTGCTCTACACGCCCGACCGGCTGGTCGCCCTGGCCCTTCAGCCGATTTTGCAGAAAGAACACCCGAACCAGGTTGCGTGATGTGCTGCCGACCATGAGGTCAGCGAACGAGCGCGCCTCGGCCGGGTAACCGTCGTCAGTCGCGCCGAATTTCTTCCATAGCGCGATCATCGCGTAGGGCGAGGGATAATGTTCCCGGCGGGCCCGCCCGGCGACCTGGCGGGTCAGCATCCGCGCGACCAGGGGCCGCAGGAGGGCCAGGTTGAGACACTTGTCGAGCAGCGGCGCCGACTGCCTGGGCTTTCCGGACGCGAGGATTTCGCGAGCCGCCTGTCTCCAGTTGTCGGGTGTCACGATGCGGTCGACGAGTCCCTGGGCCCGCGCTTTGCCGACCCGAATCGGCTTGCCCGTCAGCATGAGCGGCATGGCTGCCCGCACGCCGGCGATGCGCACCGCACGGACGGTGCCGCCGAAACCCGGGTGCAGGCCCAGTTGAACCTCCGGCAGGCCGATCACCGGTTTGGGGGTATCGAGGGCGATCCGATAGGTACAGGCCATGGCGAGTTCGAGGCCGCCGCCAAGCGTCAAACCGTTGAGGACGGCGACCGTCGGGCAGCGCAGCGACTCCAGCCGCTCGAAGAGCCGCTGACCGAGACGGATCAGCTCGTAGCCCTGGTCCGGGGATTCGATCGTCGTAAATTCGTTGATGTCGGCGCCCATCACGAAGCCGGTCTGCTTGCCGGAATGGATGATCACGCCGCGCGGTGCGCTCGCCTCGAGAGCGGCGACAATGCGGTCGAACTCGAGGAGTACGGCCTCCGACAGCACGTTCACTTTGCTGTCGGCCTTGTCGAGACATAGCCAAAGCAGATCGCCCGCGTCGGTTTCCAGTCGCCAGTGTCGGTAATTGCCTGCGTTTTCTTCGTTCACGATGTCACTCAACCTCGAAGTCGCATACCAACGGCAGATGGTCGGAGTACCGAACCTGGGGGATCTCGAAGTGCTTCACCCGGATGCCGTCCTGGTAAAGGATGAAATCGAGTTCCTTGCGGGGCGCCCGACTGGGATAGGAGGGCAGGCTCTTGATGTTCGCGCTCTTCAGGCCCGCCGCCCGCATGAACAGGTAGATCTCGTTCTCCCCCCAGAAGGTGTTGAAGTCGCCCGCGACCATCACCGGTTTGGTGGTCTCCTCGATCAGGTCGTACAGCTTGCGCAGCTGCAGGTGCCGGTGCCGGTACTTGAGCGACAGGTGGACCAGGAAGACCGCGAAATCATCCATTTCGAGTTCGATGATCAGGCGTTTGATGCCGGTGTCGAAATAATGGAACGTCTCGCCATGCACGCGTGGCGCGGCGAGGAAGGCGTTGCCCTGTTTCCTGAGAATGGGCAGCACCTTGTTGATCGAACGGGCGCCGTACTTCGTCTCGTAGGACGAATTCATGCCCAGCTCGGTCGCGATGGCCTCCGCCTGGTTGATCTTGCGGCTGCGCATCGAGCCGGTGTCCACCTCGATCAGGCCGACGATGTCGGGATCCGTCGACTTGATGAAAGCGGTGATGTCCGGCAGCACGCTCTGGTTGCCGAGGATATATCCCGCACCCGGTAACGGCATGTGCATCGACGCGCCGGCGCCAACGGCATAGCGGATGTTGTACAGGAGTAGTCGCATGATCGAGGGCTACGATACACTAGTGCTTTGCTGGATGGCAGACGGAGGAAACCGTGTCCGAAGACAACCCCATCCGGGTGTACGTTACCCATAACTTCCAGGAAAGCGAGGACTACCTGCGTGTCTTCGAATTCCTCGAGAGCATGGAGCGGTTCTTCTATCTCAACGTCAGCAAGCCGGACGAGCTCCCGGAATCGGGCGGCATGGATTCGATCAGGGAAGCATTGATCAGTCAGATCAAGGAATGCGAGGCGGTCATTATCCCGGCCGTGTTCTACATGAAGCAAAATGACCTGGCTCGCTTCCAGCTCGACGTCGCGGAAGCGAACGGCAAGCCGGTGATCGCCATCCGGCCTTTCGGCGGCATGGCGGAAACGCCCCAGGAGCTGTTGGATCGGGTCAACGAGCATATCGAGTGGAATGACCGCGAGATCGTCGACGCGCTCAAGCGGCAGGCGCGCCTCGAGGACACGTCGCGCTGGGAGACCATCGAATTTACCCTCGACTGAAAGGGGCCTGATCTTGGCAGAAGACGTTCTGGTAATCGCCCATCGCGGCGCATCGGGTTACCTCCCCGAGCACACCCTGGAAGCCAAGGCATACGCGCACGCCCTGGGCGCTCACTATATCGAACAGGACGTGGTCGCGACCCGCGATAACCAGCTGGTGGTCATGCACGATATCCACCTCGACCGGGTGACCAATGTCGCCGAGCTTTTTCCCGAGCGCAAGAGAGCAGACGGCCGCTACTACACGAGGGATTTCGATCTCGCGGAGATCAAGCAGCTGACCGTCGGCGAACGCCGGGACGACTCCGGCGTCAGCGCCGTCTACGGCAATCGCTTCCCGGTGGGTGTCGGCAAGTTCCGGGTGCCGACCCTGCGCGAGGAAATCAAGTTGATCCAGGGCATGAACCGTTCAACCGGCCGCGTTGCGGGAATCTATCCCGAGATCAAGAGTCCGGCCTGGCACCGGCAAGAGGGCGTCGACCTGGCTGCCCTGGTCATCGATCAGCTGGACGACCTCGGTTATCGCACCAAGGCGGATCCCGCATTCCTGCAATGTTTCGACGCGGACGAAGTACAGCGTATACGCCACCAGATGGGCTGCCAGCTCAAGCTGGTGCAGCTGCTCGGGGAAAACGAATGGCAGGAGTCCGCGACGGACTATGAGCAGCTGAAAACGGCGGAGGGACTGCAGTCGCTGGCCGGGACTGTCGACGGGGTAGGGCCGTGGCTCGGCCAGCTCGTCGACATGAGCGGCATCGACGGGCAGCCGGTCTCAACCGGCCTCGTCTCGGCAGCCCACGCGGCCGGGCTGGTCGTGCATCCGTACACGTTTCGGGCAGATCAGCTGGCGCCGGGCTTCGAGACGATGGCGGAGATGGTGAGCTGGTTCGTCGAGAAATTGTCGATCGACGGTCTGTTTACCGATTTTCCGGACCAGGCGCTGGCGGCTTTTCGCCGTACCTGACGTTATATTAGAATTAGCACTAAAAATAATATATAAATTATTGTTTTATATAATAAAATAGTAGAATTTATTTCTGTATCGGCAGGCACCGGGGTCAGCCGCATTAGCTGCACGCAGGCACCGTATTGAGAACTCGGTCCTTTTCTCGATCCGCAAAGTGAATAACCTAAACCATTGCCATATTCGGATTTAGGACCGGATGATGTTTATGGATGCCCCCGACACAGTCCTGTACGTCGCGATCGGCGCGTTCGTGCTCGGCTGGCTGGTGGCCAAGCTCAGTTCAGCGCTTGCCGGGAAAATCGAGGCGCGCAAACGCGATCCGCGAGATGACCGGATCCGCAACCTGGATGCCGAGTTGCGCATCGCCCAGACGGACGCGGCCAAGGCCAGGGACCAGGTGGATCGGCAGGAAGAGGTTCTGACCGAGACGCAGAAGCTGGTTGCGGACAGAGACCTCGTCATCGGCTCGCAGAAAGACAAGATTTCCCAGCTGCGGACGGACCTGAAGGAGTCGGTGAAGAAGACCCGCGAACTGCGTACCGAGTTGACCCGCCGCGCCGAGGAGAGCGTTCGGTCCGAGGTCAAATTACGCGAGGTCGAGACCGAGCTGTCAGTTGCCCAGGCCTCTACCGATATGATTTCGACCGGCGTCCTCGATTATTCGATGGCGCCCGACAGCGAAGAAGCGCCGGCAGAGCCCAAACCGGCCAAGACCGCATCCTGATCCACGAGATCGCCCGTCTCAGCCCGATTCGGCCGCCAGTCGCCGGCAAGTAAACCGGCCGTCAAAGCCGGTGTGCCGCCAGCTGAACCAGGTCAGCAGGAAGTAGACGTGCATCAGCAGGGCGAAGATCCACTCGATGACGTTTTCCGGCGGATCCGGGTTCTCGAGGGTGGCCTTGAGCAGCAGGTTCAGCGCGCCGAGGGCAAACGGCACGAGGGCCAGCCACAGCTGCCACCGACCGATGCGCGCTACGCTCGCCAGCGAGCGTTGCCGCGCAAGCACCAGCGTATGCCTGGCCAGCATGATCTGCGCGACGATCGTGAACAGGAAGTACAGGTAGACGCCGAAGCGGCGCATGAATTCGTAGAAGGGCGCCTGCGTGCCGAGAAACGTGACGTAAATGATCAGGGCGAGGGCGCCTGCGACGCCCAGCGTGGCCATCCACCTGCCGACCGCCCCGTCCGCATCGTCCGCGAGCGCCCGGAGCCACGCTGCGTTGAACAGCCAGTAGAGCACCATGAGCATCCACTGGGACATCATCGCGGGCTTGAAAATAAAGCTGGCCGGTTCGTAGCGACCGGCCGCGCTGATCGACGTGCAGCCTTCGATATACGGGTTGCAGGACGGGATCGACCCCGCGCTGATCGCGACCACCAGACTCAGGTGGATCGCGATTATCGGCATCAGGCCGGCAATCAAAGGAAGCAGGCGGATGAGCATGGCATGGTGTTTGTCTGGATTGATGGGCTGGCCGTCATGGACCGTGCTTACCATATCAAAACCGCCGCGCCGGGTGCTGCGGCAAAAGCGTAAGACCTGCTCGGTCACAGTGCCTCGAAGAGGAGGGCATTGACCGGGCCCCGAGGCTCAGCGTCCGCAGAGCATCGACCGCAAGCGCCCACCCGCGACATCCGGGAGGATCGCTTTTTGCTGGTCCGTCAGCAGGCAGCTGTCCGGATGATGCGAATGGATGCCGCTCGGCCGAAAATGCCGTGCCTGGCGCAGTCTCGACCCGGCGGTGCCCGCGAGGATGCAATCCGGCGGGGGAGCGTCCTGGAAAGCCGCCGGGCCCGGTCATCCATCTCATATTTAACATAATATACATTATGCGCATAAGGCGGGAACGAGGCGACGCCAGGGGTCCCTGAAAACGCCCTCGATCGGCTATCCACGACCCCCCATGGCAGTCACGGCGCATAGCGCCCGGCACAGGGCCCCTGTTCAGGAACGGCAGGTCCAGAAACTTATATCCGTTTGCTTTCTGGAACTTGAAAACTCGCTTGCGGGCCAGCTCCCGTATGCACTGGATTCGATGTCAGTGTTGGCTACGGCTGGTCGGCGTTAATGGCCTGCATTTCGGGTGGCAGGATCGCTTTTTCGAGCGCTGCGGCCGGTTTGTCGGTCTCCTTTTGATAAAGGCACCCGCCTGGTGCCCAGATCGTTATGATTTGGGCTATGGTAACCGGGACGAACCGAGGAAAATTCCAGATGAAGACGGTCAGCGACATCCTGAACGACAAGGGGCACGAGGTATTCAGCGTCAGCCCGGGCGATTCCGTATTCGATTCGCTGAAGCTGATGGCCGAGAAAGAGGTCGGCGCCCTGCTGGTCATGGACGGCGACAAACTGGTTGGCATCGTCACCGAGCGCGACTATGCCCGCAAGATCATCCTCGAGGGCAAATCATCAAAGAGCTCCACGATCGAAGAAGTCATGACCCGGCACGTATTGTGTGCGAGCCCGGAGCGGACCGTCGATGAGTGCATGGCGCTGATGACCGACAAGCGTGCGCGTCACCTGCCGGTCGTCGACCACAAAAAAGTGGTTGGCATCGTCTCGATCGGTGATCTCGTCAAGGCGGTAATCAGCGAGCAACAAGTGCTGATCGATCGATTGCAGCACTATATCTCAGGCTGACCAACGGCCTACCGAATGCGCGGAAAGGTGCCGGTCTGGATGAAGGCGACCGTGTTCCTGATGACCGTTTCGCTGTTCATCAGGTAACGGTGCGAGCTGTCGACGATCATGAAGTCGGCCATGCCGACGACGCGTGTTCGCTCCACCGTGACCTTGCCGTCATCGTAGTCCGGCAGGATGGCGGACATCCAGGGGTTGATCGAGCCGACGCCGGCGATGATGCCGAGTTCGAAGTCGACCGGTCCGAGCCTGGACGGGATGCTGTCTGCGTCGGTGCCGAGTTGCAGGCCGGCCTCGCCGGAAAACAGCTCGGCGCCCGGCCAGTCGCGCATTTCGTCGATGACCTCGCTGCCCTGGTTGGGCGGCCCGAGCATGACGACCCGGCCAAGGTCCGAAATCGGCGCCTGCTGATGCGCGTATCGGAGCAGGATGCCACCCATCGAGTGCGTGACAAAATGCGTCGTCGTCGCACCCTGCTCCCGGCAGCCGGATACGCCGAGATCGACGACGACCGGCGCAAGCGATTCCACCGGGCCCTGCTGCGACGGATAGTCGACATTGACCGTGCTGTAGCCCGCGTCCTGCAGGGCCCTGGCCATGTCTTCCATCGCGCGCATGCTGCGATTGAGGCCGTGCAGCAGCACCACGCAGTCGCTGGAACTCGCCGATGGGACGATCTGGGCCCTCGGCACCGTTACACACGCGCTTAACGGTGCGATAAGGATCAGCAGTAACAGTGTCCGGAACATGGGCGGATTCGCGAGTGCCTACTGATCGACGACCAGGTACTGGTCGGCAGCGACGCCATTGAGGATGGTTTGCCCGCCGCCCGGCCAGGAAATGGTGATGTCGACGGACGTCGCGCTGCCCAGTCCGAAATGCGCCTCGGCGGGATTCTGCGAGACGAAATGATTGCTCGCCCGGATTTCACGGAGCTGCGTGCGGCCGCCACCGCTGACTTCGATCATTGCGCCGACAGCATCCGTATTGAGTCCTGCGCCATTCAGCTTGATGGCCAGGTAATGACGATTGCCGGCCAGATCATTCCTGTAGACGACGACACTCTCGAGGTCCTGGTTGTTGGTGATCACGAGGTCGAGGTCGCCGTCGCGATCCGAATCGAAACAGGCGACGCCCCGCCCCTGCCCGGTATCGATCAGCCCGGCCTCCTCGGCTGCCTCGACGAACGTCCCGTCACCCTGTGATTCGAAATACCGGACCTGGTCGAAGGTGTAGTCATTTGGGCCGCCGGCGTCCCGCGGGTCGATCTGTTCCCAGCCATTGACGTGGAAGATATCGAGATCGCCGTCGTTGTCGAAATCCTCCATGCAGACTGCCCAGCCCCAGCCGCCGTCCGCCACCCCGGCGGCGTCGGTCACATCCTCGAACACGCCGTTACCGTCATTGCGGTACAGGCGGTTCCCGGGATTGGGATCCGCGCCGGGATCGCTCTCGAAGATCGAGGTGACATACCAGTCCATGTCGCCGTCGTTGTCATAGTCGCCGGCCGCGCTGCCCATGCCGTTACGATCGATGATAACGTCCTTGTCGGTGATGTCCGTGAACGTTGCGTTGCCGTTGTTCAGGAACACCTTGCTCGTCGTGAAATCGGACGCAAACAATATGTCCGGGTCGCCATCGCGGTCGATGTCCGACATCATTGGCGCGAACGTGTAATCGAACAGGCCCGGCAAGCCTGCATCGGTAATCAGCTGGTCGGCAATGCCGGAAGGGATGCTGGCGCTCACGAAGGTCCCGTCGCCGTTGTTCTGCCAGATCGTTTCCGTATCGGGCGACGGATCATGACCCCAGTGTGCAAGGATCAGGTCGAGATCGGCGTCGAGATCGTAGTCAGTAAAACTCGCGGACATCGTGTTGTCCGCCGTAATCGCCAGCCCGGAATTCGCCGTGATGTCAGTGAACACCCCGCCATCGTTGCGGAACAGGTAGATCGGGTCGCCCTCCACCGCGCCGACGAAGAGATCGAGGTCGCCGTCGGCGTCGATATCCGCAAACGCAGGTCCGCTTCCCAGGTGCGTCACGCCGAGCGCCGACGTCGCGGTAATATCCGTAAACTGGTTATTGCCGTCATTGCGATAGAACGCGTTCGGCTGGCCGTCTCCGCCCACGAAGTACAGGTCGATGTCGCCATCCCGGTCGACGTCGGCGGCCGCCAGGCCGCCGCCGATCTGCGCCGGGTCCGCCGTGTTGAGCGTGGCAATCGAAAACGAATGGGTGATGCCGGTCATTGCACTGACATTCGTGAAGGTCGTTTGCGGCACGAATGCGGGTGGTGGTGGCGGCGGTGGCGGCGGACCGGGCGGCGGCGCAGGCGCAGCGGTGCCTCCTCCGCCTCCGCCACAGGCGGCAGTGCCGAGCGCCGCCAGTATCGCAAGGATGGACGGCAGGCCACGCAGGCCGGTGCTATTTGTCAGTGTCCGGATATTCATTGCGGTCGCGAAAAGTAGTATACGAAAGAACCCGGAGGCAAGCCGCTGGTCACAATGGATGGCGATTTGCCATAATTTTGGCGAGCCCGCCGCTTTTGCGCACAGATCGGAGACGTTCATCGTCATGCATCTACTGAAGAGACTGCTTGTCGGCGCAGCTACTTTCATCGTCCTGCTGGCGGCGTCGCTCTGGGCGACCTCGCTGGCGCTCGAGCCGGACGGCGTCGGCGAGGCACGGGCGCCCGATCCGGTCAGCCATCCCGAGGCCGTCGTCCAGGTCTATGGCGCAGATGTCTGGGGGTTTCGAGGAAATTTCGCCATCCACACCTGGGTTGCGACCAAGGCGGCTCACGAGGCCGATTACAGCGTCTACCAGGTGATCGGCTGGCGCCTGCGCCGCGGACGGCCGGTCGTCAGCGTTTCTGATGGCAATCCCGCAAAACCCTGGTACGGCTCGCCCGCTGTGCTGCTGCACGATGTCCGCGGACCGGAGGCACAAGCGCTCGTCGAGCGGATTCGCCAGGCGGTCGACGATTACCCGTTCCCGCGCGAGTACAAGATGTGGCCGGGCCCGAACAGCAATTCCTTCGTTGCCTGGATCGGTCTCGAAGTCCCCGAACTGGGGCTCGAATTGCCGGCCAAGGCTATCGGTCAGTCATGGATGAAAAGCGTCTACCCGGGCATCCGCGCCAGCGGGCCCTGAGCCCGCAATGTGACCCCTGCCCGCGACCCGCCCGACCGGCGGTCGCATACTGCGGCGCATGACCTACTTCGCGCTCATCGGCCCGATCGTGCTGCCGGTCCTGTTCTGGGCCTGGTATCACTATCAAAAGGATCGACACCTGCCGGAGCCGGTAGCGCAGCTGTTACTCGCATTTCTGCTGGGTGGCGTCGCCTACTGGATTGGCAAGCTGATGTATGCCGGCCTGGGCTACCTGGACCTGCGTTTCGACGCATTCCTGCTGGCGGATACCGATCGGCTCCTGCTGCTGCTCTACGCGCTGTTCGCCATCGGTCCCATCGAGGAAGTTGCGAAACTGATCCCGTTCCTGCTGGTCATCCGCTACTTTCCGAAGTTCGACGAGCCGATTGACGGCATCATCTACGCATCGTTCATCGCGCTGGGATTCGCGGCCGTCGAAAACTACTTTTACCTGCCGCTGGTGACCTCGGCCGAGGCCCTGGCCCGTGGCTTTGCGGGGCCGGTCGTGCACATCGTATTTGCGTCAATCTGGGGTTATTACGTCGGCAAGGCTTGCCTGGACGAGCGCGGATTGTTGTGGATGATCGCGCTGGCGGTAGGTGCTACAGCATTGCTGCACGGGCTGTACGATTACCTGGTTATTGCATTGCCCGCGTTCGCGCTGCCGACCTCCGCCCTGCTCGTTCTCTGTCTCTGGGTCTGGCGGATGTTCCTGATTCGGAACCTGCAGGCTGCCGCCGGCGACTCGCGCTAGCTGCGTGAATAGGGATTGAATTCGTCGTCGATCAACGGCGCGCCGCGTTCTGCGTCTTCCAGGCTGAGACCGTCGAGATCGTCTTCCTGCAGCTCCTCGAAGCGCTGCCGGATCTCGGCCAGGCTCATCGAGACATACGATCCGGTGCGTGAAATGTCCATTCTGTCCTACCTCTTCCCTGGTGCGGTTGCCGCGTCTGTCGCCGATCAGCGACAGGTCCATGTGTCGCAGTATAGAGACAGCTGCAAGGACGATTTGTGAACCGGATCACACAATATTCGCCGGTTCGGCGCTTTTTTGCCGCTTATGTCGTATCGGCGCAGCTACTGCTAAAAGAAAAGGCCCGCCAAGGCGGGCCTTTCCGGTGACAACGTTTTGCGCTGTCAGGCTTTCAGGCGATCGATAATCTGCATCACGATGACCGTGCATGCCCCTGCATTCGCCAGGGCGCTGACGCTGCCGAGTATGTCGGTCAGGTAGTCGCCAACGACCGGGATCGGGCTGAGCGCACCGTGCACGAGCGCGAGCGTCAACGTCAGCACCATGTATGGCACGCGCCGGTCTTCCTCGATGAAATAGCCTCCGACCAGGCCCAGGATGGCAATGATCAGTGCCGATTGCGGAATCGCGACCACTCCCGCCACGACCGCGAACACGACTGCGACCAGCCGCACTATTTTGGATAGATCCATTGTTGTCCCCTTAAAATTGTCTTTTTTTGTTTCTTGTTGTGCTTGTCATGTTCGCCGGCGCCGCTGCTCGCGCGCCTTACTGGCGACTTTTAGAACCAGTTTAGTCTAGCAGTTATTGGTAGGAGAAATAGATAAGTTTATAAATCAATGTTTTAAATTGCTTTTGCAGAATGATTCTAAGAAATTAGCCCGTTTTGCGGAGGACAGGGACGCAGAAATTTCGTCCACTGGCACTTGCAGCGAGGTGACTGTAACGGGCCTGCCGTCAGTATCTGACCAGGGCGGAGCCCCAGGTAAAGCCGGCCCCGAACGCTTCAAAAAGCAGCAAATCCCCCTGCTTGATCCGCCCGTCGCGGACCGCGACGTCAAGCGCCAGTGGAATCGAGGCGCTCGAGGTATTGGCGTGTTCGTCGACCGTGACGATGACCCGCTCCATCGGCAAGCCGAGCTTCTTCGCCGCGGCCGCGATAATGCGCAAATTCGCCTGGTGGGGAACAAGCCAGGCAATGTCTTCCTGCCTGATGTTATTGCCTTCGAGGGTCTCTCTGGCGATCGAGCCCAGCGTGCCGACTGCCTTGCGAAACACTTCGTTACCTTTCATCTGAATGAATGCAGCCTCCTGCTGGATGTTCTCGTAGCCGCTCGAGATGCCCGCCGGCACATGCAGTAATTCCTCGTATTCGCCGTCGGAATGTATGTGCGTGGAGATGACGCCGGCCTCGTTGGAGGCCTGCAGGACGATGGCCCCTGCCCCGTCGCCGAACAGCACGCAGGTCGAGCGGTCCGTCCAGTCCAGGATCCGCGAGTAAGTCTCGGCGCCGATCACGAGCGCGTTTTTCGCGCCGCCGGTGGTAATGAATCGCGTCGCGACGTCGAGCGCATAGATGAAACCCGAGCAGGCGGCATGGACATCGAACGCCGGCACCTTACTGATGCCGAGCTGGCGCTGGATGATGCAGGCGGTGCTCGGAAAGACCTTGTCAGGCGTCGTCGTGGCGACAATGATCAGATCGACGTCTGCGGCGTTGACGCCGGCCGCCTGCATGGCATTCTTTGCGGCAGCGAGTCCCATGTCCGAGGTTTTCTCGCCCTCCGCGGCGATGTGCCGCCGCTTGATGCCCGAGCGTTCGCGGATCCATTCATCGGAAGTGTCCACCATGTCCTCGAGCTCGCTGTTGCTCATCACGCGTTCGGGCAAGTAGCCGCCGGTGCCGGTAATTCGGGCAAAAGTCATCGAATCGGGGTCCTATCGGGGTCCAGGGAGGGCGGCGCCACTAGCGCCGCATGAAATTGGCCAGTTCCCGCAGCGTCGGGTAATCGAACAGGTCGCTGATGTCCAGCTTGCCCGGGTATTTTTCGTCCACGGCCAGCACGATTTCGGTCAGTGTAAGAGAACTGACGCCGACTTCAAACAGGTTGTCGTCAGGACCGATGCGGCGTTCCTTGGAGAATTCCCGGCAGATCAGCTCCAGCTCGCGGACCAGCGGGTCGTCGTCGAGGTCGTCGGCGCCCCCGATCGATGCCCTGAGCTGGCCGACGACGTCGTCGAACGCGCCGTCGAGATAGGCGTTGGCGAGGTGCGAGCGCTGGACCTTGCCGCTGGTCGTCTTGGGTATCCGCTTGACCGGCACCACGTGGTCGATCTCGAGTCCGGTGTGTTCGCCGACGATGTTCCTGACGGCGTCGGCGAGCGGCCGGAACGACCGGGTATCCTGCCGGTAGAGAATGAAGGCGATCAGTTCCTCGGTATGGCTGGCGGTGAGACTCACCCCTGCGACAACGACTTTGCCGAGGTCGAGATCGTCCAGCTGGGCGATGATCTCTTCGATGTCATGCGGGTAGTAATTCTGCCCGTTCACGATAATGATGTCTTTGGAGCGACCCGTGATGACCAGCTCGCCCTCGACGATGACGCCGCAGTCCCCGGTCCGCAGCCAGCCGCCGCCCGCAAACAGCGCGGCGCCCGCCTGTTCGTCGTTGTAGATGCCGGTGGTGACGTTCTCTCCGTGGATATGGATGTTGCCGACCTTGCCGTCCTCCAGGGGCTGGTCTTCGTCATCGGTTATGCGCACGCTGACGTGGCGAATCGGCTTGCCGACCTTCAGGAAGCTGACCGCATCCGCATCGCCCTCGGCCGAGTCTTCGTACGGCTCGCCGACCTTCAGGCTGTGGCGGTGCACGAGAATCCGCGAATACTCGCTGCCCAGCTCCGGAAACGTCACCGCCAGGGTTGCTTCTGCGAGTCCGTAGACCGGGAACATGGCCGTGCGCTTCAGGCCGAACGGCGCCATTGCGTCGAGGAACTCTTCGCACAGGTCCCAGGAGATCGGTTCGGCGCCGTTCAGGATCAGTTTGACGGCCGTCAGGTCGAGCCCCTCGATGCCTTTGCGCGCGAACAGCTTGAGGAAGTGCTTGTAGCCGAAATTGGGCGAGCACAGCTGCGTGGATCGAAGTTCCGTCGCTTTCTGCAGCCACAGCAGCGGCCGGCGCACGAAGACGTTGGTATCCATGATGGCGTGGTCCATGCCTGCAGCCACGGCGCACAGGTGATAGCCGATCAGGCCCATGTCATGGGTGAGCGGCATCCAGCTCAGGCTGCGCTCATCTTCGTTCCACTGGATGCCTTCGTGGATCGCCTCGATATTGGCGGTCAGGTTATCGTGGGTCAGGCAGACGCCCTTCGGGTCGCTCGTGGAACCCGACGAATACTGGATGAAGGCGATGCTGGATGAGTCCGGCGTAACCAATCGACCCTGTCCCCCGCCTTCGATGTCATGCTCCGTGACCGAGCGCCCGGAGAGCAGCGATACGATGTCTCTCCTCTCGTGTTTGGCCGCAAATTCCTGCAGGCGGACGAGCAGCTCGGGTTCGGTAAACAGCGTGCCGTTGTTCAGCTGGGTCAGTATGCGGAACAACTTGAGCCGGTGCTCGTCGCTGATACCCACGGCGACGGGCACGGGCACGATGCCGCCGAGGATCGCGGCCCAGAAGGCGATGACGAAATGTTCATTGGAGCGTGTGAAGATGACGAGTTCGTCGCCGGCCTGCACGCCATGCGACTGCAAAGACCCGAGCAGCGACCGCGCCCGCTCCCAGGCCTCCGCGTAGGGCACGACGGTTTCGTCCTTTTCGCCATTGATAAAGCGAATTTCGCGTGGTCGGTCGCGCGCAGCCGTCAGGATCTGCGCCAGGCTTTCGTAACGGTCCATTCAGGCAGGTTCGCGTAAGTGCGGTTGGAGGATGATGCTGCTCTTGCTGCGCAGGTTGATGCCAAGATCGAGCGCCGGGTCCGGATCGCTGACAAGTGTCATATGAAACTTCTGAATGAGCAAGCCGAGATGGACTTTCATTTCGAGGAAGGAGAAATATTCGCCCAGGCAGCGCCGCGGGCCCAGCGAGAACGGAAAATACGGCCGGCTGCCCTTCCTGTAAGGACTGTCCGGCCCGAACCGGCCCGGGTCGAAGCGTTCCGGATCCGGCCAGTACTTTTCGGTACGGTGCAGGATGTATGGCGACAGGTAAATGTCCGTGCCGGCAGCAACCTGATAGCCGCCAAGCTCGTCGTCCTCGATCGCGCGGCGGCTGAAAATCCACACCGGCGGGTAGAGGCGAAGGGTCTCCTCGAGGAGTCGCTGGGTGAACGCCATGTCGGTCAGCTGCTGCTGGTCGATGTCCCCGGACCCCGGGAGTTGCTGGCGCGCTTCGCGGAGCAGATCGGCTTCGGCCTTGGCGTTACATGACAACAGGTACCAGGCCCAGTTCAGGGTGCCGGCCGACGTTTCGTAGCCGGCAACGATCAGGGTGACCAGTTCGTCCAGCAGTTCCTCGTCCGAGTATTTTTCGCCGTCTTTGTCGGTCGCCGCCATGTACATCGACAGGAAATCGAAGGCGTCGTGTTCGGCCCGTGTGCGGCGATCGTTGATGACCTGCATGATCAGGTCCCGGGTTTCCCGTACCTGCATGACGATTCGCAGGTTGCGCTCCGATTCCTTGCTCAGGAACTCGAAAGGGTTCTCACCGCTCGCCAGGATGCTCGTTTCGTAATCGGGACCGAATATGCACCTGAGGATCAATTCGAGCGCGAATTCACTCATCTCCCGGGTGATGTCCAGCGTGCCGCCCGCCGCGGCGACCGGCTGCCAGGCTGCCGCGCGGGACGCTGCGCACTCGGCCATGAGGCCGATCAGGCGGTGAATGTTCTGGCGGGTAAAGGCGGGCTGGACCATGCGCCGCGAACGCCGCCATTCCTCACCGTCGCTGACGATCAGGCCGTGCCCGAGCAGCATCTTGACGCGCTCGAAGCCCGGCCCCTTCTGGTAACGATTGTGGTGGCGGACGAGGAGCCGGCGAACTTCGTCGGCTTCGTTGATGAAGAATGCCTGCCGTCCGTCCGGCTTGGTCACTGCGACGAAGTCGCCGAATTCGCGACGCAGGGCCTGCAGGCGCTCGAGGGTCTCGGGATCCACGCCGAGCGTCTGCGGTTCATCCGGTCCTGGCGGCAGGCGGCTTTCTTCTCTCGCTAAGCTCATGAAATACTGACGTTCGTCCGGCCGGCGTAAGCAGCGGCGAGTCCCCGGCAGCGGCCATACTACATTGACCGGCAAGCGATCGATACTGCAAACTCGCGTCGTTCACGTCCGGTTCACCCGGCGCGCCGCACAATGACGGTATGCGCATCACCGCATTCAGTGGCCCGGGCGCCGTGCACACCCGTCCTCGCAAGAGTGTCCTGATGGCCGATTCCGACTCCAGCAGCGAATTTTCCGACGTCGAGGCGCGTCGCAGCGTCCGCTCGCGCCGGCGCATGAGCGCCGGCCGGAAGCTCTATTACGCGCTCGGTATGCCGGTACTGAGATTCGTCTTCTGGTTCATTTCGCGCACCTACCGGGTGCAGGCGGTCATCGGCGGGGATATCGCCGAGCGTATCCTGGCTGATTCAAAAACCGTCTATGCGCCCTGCTACTGGCACCAGCATCACGTGCTGTGCTCCAACTTGATGCGCAGCTGGATCAGGCGCGGATTCCGGGCCTGTTTCCTGGTCTCTGCCTCGGTGGACGGGGACGTTCCGGCGCGGATCGCGCAGTCCTGGGGAGCGGACGTGATCCGCGGCTCGGCGAACCAGACCGGTGCGCTCGTGCTGCGCGACATGCAGGAGAAGATTCGTCACGGAGTTGCCATCGTGACCACGGCCGATGGTCCCAACGGCCCGAAGTACGAGTTCAAGCCCGGCGCCGTATTGATGGCGAGGATCGGCGGCACACCGCTCGTGCCGCTCGCCTGCGCAGCCGATCGCGCCTGGTACCTCGATCGCTGGGATGACTTCATGATCCCGAAACCCTTCGCGAAGGTCGTGCTGGCGGTCGGTGAACCGATGACGGTGCCGCCGAATGCGCCCGTGAACGGCCTCGAGGAGTACCGGCTTGAAATGCAGTATGCAACTAACGCGCTGATGGCGGAGTCGAAGCAATTGTTGAGATCAGGAAAGGACTGAATCGTGGCATCTCGTCAACGCCTGGCAATATTGACCGCCCTGTTGCTGCTCGGACTGGCGGGCGCGGCGCAAGCCGAGCCGGCTCCCGGCCTGGTCCCCCATGCAGCCGAATACAAGGTCAAGATCAGCGTGCTCGGCGGCAAGCTGACGACGATGCTCGAGGCGACCGAGGACGGCTATCGCGCCGAATCCCTGATCCGTGCAACCGGCATGTCGCGCATCATCGCGCGCGGCGAAATTCGGGAAAGCTCGGAATTCGCGCTGACGTCCGACGGCGTGCGGCCCCGGCGTTTCGTCTCTTCTGACGGACTGTCGAGCGGCAAGGAAACGGTCGATTTCACCTTTGACTGGCAGTCCGGGTCGGTCAGCGGGCTCTGGAACAACGAGCCGTTCAATAACCAGTTTGACGGTGTCATGCACGATCGCGTTTCGCTGCAGTACGGCCTTATGCACGACCTCATCAACGGCATACAGCGCGCGGAGTATTTCCTGCAGGACGCGGAAAAATTCAAACCGCTGACGATCACGACGCTTGGCGCGGAGTCGGTGAAGGTGCCTTACGGCCGGTTTGAAGCCACGGGCATCCAGCATCAGGCCGAGGGCTCGTCACGAATTACGACGCTGTGGGTTGTCGAGGAACTCGGTTACCTGCCCGTGATCATCGAACAGCACCGTAAAGGGAAATTACAGGTCAGGGCTGTGCTGACTGACTACCAGCCCGGGACAGGACCCTAGGTCTTCGCAAACGGGCGTTCGGGCTTTGCGACGGGCGCATCAGCCCTGGCGGTCGTAGCGTTGCACGACGGTTTCTTCTTCCCCTTCCCTGCTGCGAAACGTGATCGCTCGTTCGAGGACACGGCCCGCATCGAGTAACTGAAAGCGCTCGGTCATCTTCATGCTGTTCTTGTCGAGCGTCTCGACGACGAGTTGTGCGCCCTCCCAGCCGGTGACCCGCTGGGCCTCGACCTCACCGACGTTGATGATGCGATTTTCGCCGAAGCGGTACTCCTCGACGACAGACCGGTCGAAACTGATGAACAGACCGTGCTCGGTCTGCGTCACTTTGAGTGACGAACCCGTCTCGAGGAATACGAATACGAGACCCCCTTTGACGCCACTGCTGCGCGACCGCCGGTCGCGGTCCGTGGAATCCCGGTCAGGACGGCGAAACAGGTCGTCTTCCTTGATGCCGTCCGTACGTCGAATCGCCTCCCGGAGTCTGCGCTGATCCGCGCGCTGGTCGGACCGGATCAGCCAGTTGCCACTGAAGTCGACGCCCGACGGTACCGTGCCGTCCCGCGGCAGCAGGACTTCGCGGGGCGCGCAGGCCACGAGCAGGACGGTAAGTGCCGTCAGGCCGAGCAGGCTGCGATGCAGTGTACTGGAGGACATAAAAACTGGAAACACCCGCGAGCCTTGTCGATATAATCCTTATCGCCTAAATGGGAGCGGTGTGCAACAGTGACCACCAACAATGCGAACAGGCTTGTCGCCGGCTCCTGGTCCGGTCCACTGCGGCCACCCGACAAGATTCCCGACAAAGCAGACGTTGTCATCATAGGCGGCGGTATCGTTGGCGTATCCGCCGCATGGTTCCTGGCGCGCCAGGGCGTCGACGTGGCCCTCTGCGAAAAAGGTTTCATTGCCGGCGAACAGTCCGGTCGCAACTGGGGTTGGGTCCGCCAGCAGGGTCGTGACCCGCGCGAATTGCCAATGATGATCGAGAGCATGCGGATCTTCCGCGAGCTCGCAAACGACATCGGCGAGGACGTCGGCTTCATGCAGGGCGGCTGCCTGTTCATGGCGAATACCGACAAGGACATGCAGTCTTTCCACGATTGGCTGGAAACGGCCAGTGACTTCGAGCTCGACACACGGGTTATCGATGCGGCCGAACTCGCGACCATCGTCAAAGCGGCGAAACCCGCCTGGCGAGGCGCGATGTATACGCCGAGTGACGCACGTGCGGAACCGCACAAAACGGCGCCGGCGATCGCCAGGGCAGCAGCTCGTGCAGGCGCCACGATCATGGCCGGTTGTGCCGTTCGTGGCATCGAAACCGCGGCTGGCGAGGTGTCCGCCGTCGTCACCGAGCACGGGTCGATCAGCACCTCGACCGTGCTCTGCGCCGCAGGCGCGTGGACGTCGATGTTCTGCCGCTCGCTGGGAATCTCGGTGCCGCAACTCAAGGTGCGGGGCACCGTGGCGCGCACGGCGCCGGCCGAGAAAGTCATCGATGGCAACCTGTTCGATGAGCGCATCGGCATCCGGCGTCGCGATGACGGCGGCTACACCGTGGCGCACGGCTCCATCCTGGATCATGGCGTTACGCCGTCGACGTTTCGCTATGCGTTCAAGTTCCTTCCTGCGCTGATGAGCGAGATCAAGGTATTGCGGATCCGCATCGGGCGGGACTTCGTGGATGAGTGGTCGATGCCGATAAGCTGGGCGCTGGACCGTCCGTCGCCGTTCGAAGACAACCGGGTGCTCGATCCTGCGCCGAGCCGGCGCGTGCTCAACAAGATCCGCAGGAACTTAGGCGAGGTCTTCCCGCAGCTGGCGGACGTCGAGCTGGTCGAGTCTTGGGCGGGCATGGTGGAGACGTCTCCCGATGTCGTGCCCATGATCGGAGAGGTCGGCGATGCGCGCGGTTTCCACATCGCCACCGGGCTCAGCGGCCACGGCTTCGGCATCGGTCCCGGTTGTGGCAAAGCGGTGGCCGCGATGCTGACCGGCGCCGACAACCCGATTGACCTGACGCCGTTTCGCCTGAGCCGATTTTTTGACGGCACGCCGATAAAACCGCAAACCACAATCTGATTGATGAGGATGTCGAATCACATCCCGCTGCTGTTGCTGCTCGCTGCGAGTGTCGCGGTCGCCGACCATCCGCCGTCCATGCGCGTGGACTATTTTCACAGCGGCAGCGTCGATGCCGAATTATTCAGTCTCGATCGGGTCGTTATCGAGCCACTGCCCTTCTCGGGCAACCCGGACCGGCCCATCGATGCCACCCTGCGCGGCAAGTATGCCTTCGAGGTCGTCAATCCCGAGACTCTCGACGTCGCCTGGTCGCGGAGTTTCAGCAGTATCTACGGTGAGTGGGAAACGACGGCTGAGGCCCGGACGATGAATCGGACTTTCCACGAGTCCGTCCGCTTTCCCCTGCAGGACGAAGCGTTCGACCTGGTGCTGAAAAAGCGCGACGCGCAAAACGCGTTCGCCGAAATCTGGCGTATCCGGATCGACCCCGACGATTACCTGGTCCACAGGGAATCCGCCGCGTATGCCGACTACGTGGTCGCTATCGAGATGAATGGCGATCCGGCGAAAAAAGTCGATCTGCTGCTGCTGGGCGACGGCTATACCCTGGAGGAAAAGGACGACTTTCTCGATAAAGCGCGTGAACTCACTGAACAACTGTTCGCAACGTCCCCGTTCCGCGAAAGACGCGCCGATTTCAATATCTGGGCGCTTGCGCCGCCGGCCAGGGAATCCGGCGTGTCGAGGCCGTCCACCGGTGTCTATCGCGACTCGCCGGTCGGCGCGACCTATGACGCCTTCCGCAGCGAACGCTACGTCCTGACGAACGCCAACAACGCCTGGCGCAGAATCGCTTCATCGGTTCCCTATGACTTCGTCGAGATCCTGACCAACAGCGAGACCTATGGCGGTGGCGGCATCTATGGTCTCTTCAGTACGGCGGCGGCCAACAGCGACTGGGCCGGGTACCTGTTCATTCATGAATTCGGACACCATTTCGCCGGACTCGCCGACGAGTACTACACAAGTTCCGTCGCTTACGAGGCGCCGACCGAGATAAGCGAGCCCTACGAGCCGAACGTCACGGCATTGCTCGACCCGGACAACGTCAAGTGGCGTCACTTGATCGACGACGATACGCCCGTGCCGACGCCGTGGCCGAAGGCGGCCTACGAAGAGCACTCGCTCGCGTACCAGGCGCGCCGCAGTCGGATGCGCGCGGAAAACGTTGCCGAAGCCGAGATGAACCGGTTGTTCGAGGACAACCAGCGGGTCGTCGAGGGGATGTTTTCCGAGGCCCCTTATGCGACCAGCGTAGGCGCGTTCGAGGGCGCGATGTACCAGGCGGCGGGCTATTACCGCTCCGAGCAGAACTGCATCATGTTTACCCGTACAGAGGCGTTCTGCAGGGTCTGCTCCGCGGCCATCGAAGCCGTCATCGACGAATATTCCCGCTAGACCCTGCTGTCGCGCACACAGTCGGCGAGTGCACGGGCAAATCCGCCGCGCCGCGATATCTTGAGACTGTCGAGCCCGAGCCAGTCCGCCACCGCCCTCAGCTCCGTGGCCAGCGCCGGGATCGCCGCAGCGTCGTCGGTATGTTCCTCGCGGTGGGTCGCGAGAACGAGCAAGGCGCTGTTTTTTCGATCGGCCTTCAGGTCCACACGGGCGACGATGCGATCGCCCATCAGGAATGGCAGCACGTAGTAGCCCCAACGGCGTTTCCCGGCGGGCACGTAGATCTCGATTCGATAGTGGAAGTCGAAGAGCCGCTCTGCGCGTGGGCGGAACCAGACCAACGGATCGAACGGAGACAGTAAGGTCGTCGCCGTCAGCAAGCGGGGAATCCTGGCCCTTCGCGCCAGGTAGGCCGGCGCCGACCAGCTTTCTACTTCCACCTCACGCACTTCTCCGGACTCCACGAGTTCGGCCAGCCTCGGCGCCGCGTCGCGCGGCGACATCCGGTAGTAGTCCGCGAGGTCATGCAGCGTCGCAATCCCGCTCGCGCGGGCAGCCCGCCGCAGCAGTTCGCGCTGCGCCTCGTGCCGGGTGAGTCGCCTGTCGCGGTGGCACTCATCGATCAGTTTCTCCGGCAGGTCATAGACGCGCTGAAAATTGGGCAGCCGGTCGGCGACGGCGATATTGCCGCAACCGAAATGACACTCGAGGGCCCAGCGCGGCAGCGAGCGGTGCCAGTCGCCGGGTTTGCGTTTGGGGCTCTCGGCCGGCGGCAGGTCGCTGGCCGTCACGGGTCCCCTCGCCCGGGTGATCTCGATAGCCTTGTCGAGATATTGCTGCCTGCCTGCGAGCTTCATGATCGGGCTTCGTGGCCAGGGCTCGTAGTCGTCCCGCCGGTGCGCAAGGACCGGCCAGAGCTCCGTCGGCACGATTGAGGCCTCGTGAGCCCATTGTTCGGTGAAATCCCGACCGTGATAGACAAGTTTGTGGAATCGGGCGATCTCGTACGCGCCGAGACGCGAGAAGAGCACCAGCAGGTGGGCCGGCACGAGCACATTGACATAGTCGAGTTGCAAAAGCCCCAGTCGGTCGATGACCCGGCGGATGTGGCCTGCGGTCACCGAGCCACCCGGCCTTTTCCGGTCGAGCCCCTGCGCGGCCAGCGCGATGCGCCGCGCTTCAGGCAGTGAGATTTTGCTTCGCGCCATCTATGCTTGGGTTCTCGATCCGGCCAGGGGGCTTCGATGGGCAAAGAATATACGGAAATCGGCGACCGGCTTCAGGACTGGCTCGCCAGGCAACAGGTATTTTTCGTGTCGACGGCGCCGACCTCGGCGGACGGGCTGGTCAACTGTTCGCCGAAGGGCCTCGATTGCCTGCGAGTGCTCGGACCGATGCAACTCGCCTACGTCGATACCGGCGGCAGCGGCATCGAGACCGTTGCGCACCTCCGTGACAACGGCCGCATCACACTGATGTTCTGCGCGTTCGAGGGGCCACCGAAGATTTTTCGTTTCTACGGCAAAGGAACGGTCGTGGAGCCGCACGACGCGGCATTCGCGGGGCTTCTCGGACGGTTCCCGGCAATGCCTGCGGCACGAAATATCATCGTGATCGACGTCGAACGAATCATCGACTCGTGCGGCTACGGGGTGCCCCTGTACGAGTTTAGAGAACACCGCGACTCGCTGGGTAACTATTTCAGCAAGCAATCCGAGGCCGATATCCTCGAATTTCGCCGGACACGCAACGCCAGGAGCCTGGACGGCCTGCCGGGCTTGACCGCGCCGGCTGACGAGCAATGAGGCGAGCCCCCTGCCTTGCAGTCGCCGTTGGCGTGCTCGCGATTCCTGCGATGGTATCGGCCGAGCCGGGCGAGATCGAGGGCACCTGGGTGAACGGCGACGGGGATGGCCTGATCGAACTCGTCATCAATGACGGTGAATTGCAGGGTCGAATCGTCGGTGCGACGGACGATCCGGATAACCTGCAGCCGCCGCGACTCGACGAGAAGAACCCGGACCCGGCGCTCCGTGGTCGTAAACTGATCGGCCTCGTCTTTCTGAGCGGCTTCCGCTTCGACGACGGGCGCTGGACGGGGGGCCGGATCTACGATCCGAACAGCGGCAATACTTATCGCGGCACGATCAGGGTGATCGATCGGGATACGCTTTCTTTGCGCGGCTATATCGGCCTGCCGCTGTTCGGGCGCAGCGACACCTGGGAACGGCATGACGATTAATTTTAAAGTAATTTCGATTTAAATATTTTAACCGCTTGTAATTAAACTATTTTTTATTTCTTTTTCGTCCGCTGCGTTGAGCAGCATGGCGGAAAACAGCGTGTAGGCGGCCAGCGCCGCCCATAGCGCCGGCATCGAATCAGGCGCCACCGTGCCGAGTTCTCCGAGCCACCAGGCGCCCGCGGGCATGGCGACGAACAGCCGGAAGTACTCGACGCGTGCCGCGTACGGGCGCCCTTCACTGATCAGGCCGATCGTGTACAGGGTGAGCCACAGCAGCGCGCACGGCAGCAAAACGGCCATTGCGCCGCGGGCTGCAAAGACCGTGCCGATCCACAGGATTGCCGGGGCAGCGGCCACAAACTGGCCGATGAGATAGCGCCTCGCGCCGGCGCTGAGCGGCGGGTCGAACTTCTCGAAGTGGTCGCCATCGGCGCGCGGCTTGGGGAAGGCTGCCTCGACGTCAGCCGGTCTCCAGCCGGTGCGCCGGAACCAGACGCCGAGTTTGTCCCGCCAGCGGCGCGTCCGGATCGCATCGAACCACAGGTAGTCGTAAACCTGCAGGTTCGCCCAGAACGGGTTCCAGTTGGCCAGCGGCTTGCGGACGCCGAATACAACGGGCTCTTCGTCCAGTTCCTCCTGGAAGGTGCCGAACATGCGGTCCCAGACCACGAGGATTCCGCCGTAGTTCCTGTCGATGTAAATCTCGTTCTGCGCATGGTGCACGCGATGATTCGACGGTGTGACGAACACCCGGTCCAGCCAGCCCATGCGACCGATCATCTGAGTATGCACCCAGAACTGGTAAATCAGGTCGAGCGCGTTGACCGTGATGAACACCTCGAAAGGCATGCCCAGCAGGAACAACGGCAGGTAAAAGATCCAGTTGAGCAAGAACCCGGTGCTGGTCTGCCTGAGCGCCGTCGACAGGTTGTAGTCCTCGCTCTGGTGATGCACCGCGTGCGCAGCCCAGAGTACCGAAATTTCGTGGCGCATCCGGTGGGACCAGTAATAGCAAAAGTCGAAGGCGAGCAACGCCAGGGCCCATAACGCGAGGCCGCGCGGCGAAAAGTCGAACCACGCCGCGTCGACCTCGAGCAGCGCAAAATTCTGCAGGACGTAAGCCCAGATCGCGCCCGGAATCAGGCGGGTGAAGTAACCCAGGGTGGTGCTCAGGGTGCCCGCGCTTAGGCTGTTGATTGCGTCATTCGTCCGGTAGTAACCCGTACCACGGACGCGGTCCGCCGCCAGTTCGACAAGCAGGGCCAGCAGGAAGAACGGTACGGCGAGGGCGATCAGGTCCATGACAGGCCCAGTGTACCGCAGTGCCTCCCGGGTCGGAGGCGATCGAACTTAATTGGCGAGCCTGGCCCTTGCATCTTCGTATTCGCTTGTCATGCGCGCGACGAGCTCGGCGACCGGGGGAATATCGTGCACCGTGCCGACGCCCTGCCCCGCGCCCCAGATGTCCTTCCATGCTTTGGCTTTCGAGCTGCCGCTGCTGAAGTTCATCGCACTCTTGTCGGCCTTTGACAGATTGTCCGGATCCATGCCGGCTTTCTCGATACTGCCCTTCAGGTAACTGCCATGTACGCCGGTGAACAGCGAGGTGTAGACGATATCGGCTGACTTGCTGGCGACGATCATTTCCTTGTAATCCGCGGGCGCATTGGCCTCTTCGGTGGCGATGAATCGCGTCCCGATGTAGGCAAGGTCGGCGCCCATCGCCTGTGCAGCCAGCGCATCACTGCCAACCGACATGCTGCCGGACAGGATGATCGTGCCGTCGTAGATCTCGCGTATTTCCTTGACCAGTGCGAACGGACTGGTGGTCCCGGCATGGCCGCCGGCACCTGCGCACACCGCAATGATGCCGTCGACGCCCTGCTCGATCGCCTTGGTCGCGTGTCGCAGGTTGATGACGTCGTGGAAGACGACGCCGCCATAAGCGTGCACGGCCGCGACGACCTCCGCAGGCGGTCGCAGGCTCGTAATGACGATGGGAACTTCGTGTTTGACGCAGGTCTCCATGTCGGCCATGAGGCGTTCGTTGCTCATGTGCACGATCTGGTTGACTGCATAGGGCGCGACCGGCTTGTCCGGGTTTGCCTCGGCATAGGCGCCGAGTTCGTCCCTGATCCGTGTCAGCCATTCGTCGAGCATCTCCTGGGGCCGCGCATTCAATGCCGGGAACGAACCGACGATGCCGGCTTTGCATTGCTCGATGACGAGCTCCGGTCCCGACACGATGAACATCGGCGCACCGATGACGGGTATGCGCAGGTTTCCTTGCAGGCATGGCGGTAATGGCATCGGCGGCTCCGTCGCAGGATCAAAAACGCGTGGATGCTATCACGGACGTGACTATCGTCACACTTGGCTGCAGGTCCGCTTGCTAGACTGGCCTCGCTATGTCGGAAACCGCACAACACCGGACTGAAGGCCAGGACACGTCCCTGAACGCAATCAACGCGTTGTCGATCCTCGACCTGGGGGAATTGTCTTTCGTGCAGCTGAAGCGTCTGCACAAAATCCTTCAGCAAGCCAGCGCCGATGTCGCGGCGGAATCGGCACGCCGGACCAGCGAGGATAATTCGGGCGATACGGTCAAAGTGCCGTCGCCGAATCTCTAGACTTTCATGAAGCTCGCTTCTGCGTCGGCGACCAGCGAGTCGTCCTCGGCGAGTCGCATCTCCCCTTTGAGCACGACGAGCCTGCGTCGCTCGCTCTCTATCCATCCTTTCAAGGTCACCCGGTGGCCGACTTCGAGCGCCTGTCGATAACGGATTTCACAGCGGGCCGTGTGCGCCTTGATGTTTTGCAGGTAAAGTACGTTGGCCATTACGTCGTCCAGCGCCGAATAGATGATGCCGCCATGCACGGTATTCTCGTAGCCGACGTGATTTTCACTGGCCGTGAATTCCGCGTTAACGACGTCGTCGTTCAGCGTGAACCTGATCTTCAGTCCGATCGGGTTGTCCGGTCCGCAGGCAAAACACATCGTCGCCGCTTCGATGGATGCATCGCTCACTGTCATGCTCCGGTTCAGGCCTTGACCATTTCAGGGTAAACCGGACGCCAGCGATAGTCATCGATTTTCTGGCGCAGCTCGTCGTCACTCATCCTGGGCGCGACCTCGTCCCGCATCGCGCGCTCGGCAACCGCAAACGCGACCTCGCCGCAGATGTCCCAGAGCCGGCCGACCTCCGGCATCAGGCAGCGCTGGGCGAGTTCATCGCCTGTCAGGCTGTCTGCGAGCGCCTTGGACGACGCGCCGATCATACCCTCGGTGACCTCGGTGGCGCCGCTGACAATCGTGCCGAGACCCAGGCCGGGGAAGATAAAGACGTTATTGGCCTGGCCGATCCGCTGCGGGCCGTCCGGTGTGGTTACATCGTCGTACGGGCTGCCCGTGGCGACCAGCGCGCGGTAGTCGCTCCAGCGGAGGATGCGCGCAGGCTGACCCTCGCTGATCGACGTCGGGTTCGACATCGGCAGGATGACCGGTTGATCAGTGGCCTGCAGCATCGCGCGCACCACGTCCTCGTTGAAGGAGTTGGCCTGGCCGGACGTCCCGATCAACACGTTTGGCTTGTAGGCGCGGATGACCTCGACCAGGTCTTTCCTGCGTTGTGCATCGAGTCCCAGTGCCTGCACCTGTTCTTCCGGCCACGCCAGCTCCGCCTTGTAATCATCGAATTCATGGACGTTGCTCAGTACGCCACGGCTGTCCATGCCCATGACGGCACGCTGAAGCGCGTCTCCCTCGAGTCCGAAGTGGCGAAGGCCACCGAGGATCTTCCTGGCGATGCCGTAACCTGCGGCGCCGGCGCCGTAGACGAGCACGCGGCTGTCGGTAATCGATCCCCCGGTGATGCGTAACGCCGCATGCATGCAGGCATAGGCAACAGCTCCCGTGCCCTGGATATCGTCATTGAATGACGGCACCTTGTCCCGGTAACGGTTCAGGATCTTCAGCGCATTGTCCTTGCGAAAGTCTTCCCACTGAATGACGACTTCCGGGAATACCGTGCGGGCCGCCGCCACGAACTCGTCGACGAGCGAGTAATAGGCGTCGCCGCGCAGTCGTTTCTGGCGATACCCCAGGTACAGGGGATCCTCCAGCAGGTCTTCGTTGTCCGTGCCGACATCGAGGCTGATCGGCAGCGTTCGCGCCGGGTGGATGCCGGCGCCGGCGCAGTAAAGCGCGAGTTTGCCGACGCTGATGGCCATGCCCCCGGCGCCCTGGTCACCGATGCCCAGGATGGATTCATTGTCGGTCACGACCATCAGCTGGACGCCGGAGAACGGCGCCGCGTGACGCAGTACATCCTCTATGCGGCCGATATGTTCGGGCGTGATCCAGATGCCGCGCGCTCGCCGGAAGACCCGGCTGAAGTATCGTGACGCCTGGCCCACGGTCGGCGTGTAGACGATCGGCATCAGCTCCTCGAGATGATCCGTCAGCACGCGGAAGTAGAGGTGTTCGTTCCGGTCTTGCAGCGCTGCGAGGTCGATGTGACGCCCGACCGGATCGGGATTGAACATGATCGATTTGAAGACGCGTTTTGCCTGCACCGATATGTCGTTGATCTGCGCCGGCAAGAGGCCGTCAAGATGAAATCGTCTTCGCTCCTCGGCGGTGAAACCCGTGCCCTTGTTATAGAGCGGGTAGCGAAGTATCGATGTGCTTTTCTTGGGTACGCGCAGGCGATAGCCGTCCGCGGTGCGGATCAGGTCGAACTTGTCCATCAGCGAGAGTGTACTGACTTGCTATTGCACTTGCTGGTTTATGACCAGTTCCGGCGCGCTGTCGATTCCTGGTTCGACCAGCATTTGCGCGAACCAGTCCCCGGCCTGCTGTGTCGGCTGACCGGTAAGCGAAACGCGAGCAATGATTTCGAGGGTCCGGAAGGCGGACGGCACGCGTCCGGGGATCATCGCGTCACCGTCGCCGATCGGCACGACGACAGGCAGCTCGGACGAACGCACCCGGACCGCCGCGATGGGCGGCGACGGTTGCTGCGGATCGCGCGCGATGACGAATACGGCGGAGTCCGGCAGGTCGGCGGCCTGCGCAGCGGCGCCCAGCGATACGGCGACATTGACGACGGGTTGCGCGGAAGCTGGCGGCGGTTGCGGAGCCGGCGCGCCGCCACGCAGCTCCGCGACGCGCTGGCGAATGATATCCGCGATATTCGGCGGTGGTGACGTGGCAAGCAATGCCTCCCAGCGCTCGGCGGCAAGGAGATTGTCGCCACGCTGGGCGGCCGCCATTCCCGCATAGAAGAGCGCTTTGGCATTGCCCGGCGCTACGGCGAGCGCGTTCTCGAACAATTGCCCTGCCCGGCCGAGAAGTTCGCGGGAGTCGTTCATCAGGATGGCCTCGCCGAGGTCGGCCAGCGTCTGGCCATCCTGTGATGTCTCTATCTTGACGGCGCGCTCGAAAGCAGCGATCGCGCCGGGGAAGTTTTGCAGCTGCATGTAGGAGCGACCCAGCATCTTCCAGCCCGCCAGGTCGTCGGGATTCTCCTCGAGTCGCGCCGCCAGCGAAGCGACCATGTCGTCGATGCTGGGCATGCCGGTATCGGTCGACTGCGGATCGGGCGTGCCGATCTGCGAGTAGAGGATGCCGGACACCGCGGCAATGACGAGCATCGACGCCACAGAGGTCAGGGTCAGCTTCCGCTCGCGGCGATAAAGCGGCAATGCAATAACGAGCAATGCCGCGGCGAGCATGACGCCTGTGATGATCCAGAACATCAACCGGCCGCCTGGCTGGAATCCGTATCGTCGTCGAAGTCGATGGGCAGCGCCGTGCGTTTGCGAAGCACGCGCACGACCACGAATGCCCCGATCAGCAGGAACGCGGCAGGTGCGATCCACAGGACCAGGGAGATGCCGCTCATACGGGGGCGATAGAGCACGAATTCCCCGTAGCGTGAAACCAGGAAATCGTAAACTTCCGCATCGCTCATGCCCTCGCCGATCAGGCGGCGGATTTCACGTCGCAGGTCCGTCGCGATCAGCGCGTTCGAATCCTTGATCGTCTGGTTCTGGCACTGGACGCAGCGCACCTCCTCGATGATCGCTTCATATCGTGCCTGCAATACCGGGTCATCGAACGCCTTGTCGGTGTCGATCGCGAATAGCGGCAAACTTGCCGCCAGCAAGACGAGAGCCAGGATCGGCCGCATCATCGCCCTGCTGCCCGCGCGGCCTCGATGAGCGGCATGAAGTCGTCTTCCCAGATTTGAGGCGTCAGTGGCCCGAGATGTTTGTGCAGGACGATGCCGTCCTCGCCGATCAGGAAAGTCTCGGGCGCGCCGTACACGCCCCAGTCGATACCGGTGGTCGCGTCACCGTCGAAACCGGACGCGACGTACGGATCGCCGAGGGTGTCGAGCCACTCGATGGCCGGCTCGCGCTGGTCTCGCCAGTCGACGCCGTAGATCGGCACGTCGCTGGTCGTCGACAATTCCATCAGGAACTCGTGTTCCTGCCGGCAACCGACGCACCACGTCGCCCAGAAATTGACGAGCGCCAGCTGACCCGCGTAGTCGCTGCTGGATACCCGTTGGTCGGGAATCCTGACGCGCGGCAAGTCGAAGGTCGGCGCCTCTTTGCCGAGGAACGGCGACGGCAGCTCATTGAGGTCGCGCTCCGGGTCGAGTCCCTTGATGAAGACGGCGACCAGCAGTCCGAATACGACGAGCGGAGCGAGGTAGCGAATCATCAGGCCGGCTCCCCGCCCAGCGCGACCCTGGGTTCCTTCTCCCTGGCGGTCAGGCGATAGCGGCGGTCGCTGGCCGCGACGATGCCGCCGAGCGCCATGACGAAGCAGCCGAGCCAGATAAAGCGAATCATCGGTTTGTACTGCAGGCGGACGCTCCAGGCGTTGTCGCCCAGCGGGTCGCCGAGCGCGACGAAGATGTCGCGATTCCAGCCTGCGTCGATCCCTGCCTCGGTCATCGGGCTCTGCTGCACGAGATAGGTGCGTTTCTGCGGACGCAGCTGGGTCACGAATTCGCCGTTGCGGCGCACGTCGACCTCGCCTTCGATGGCCCGGTAGTTCGGACCGTTGACGTTTTGCAGTCCGCGCAGGCGGAACTGGTAGCCGGCGACTTCGACCTGCTCGCCGGGGCGCAGGCTGCGATCAGCCTCGACGCTGAAGGATGAAACGATGGTGACGCCGAGGACGAACATGCCGACGCCGAAATGGGCGATCGACATGCCGAGCACGCTGCGCGGAATTGCGGCCGAGCCCGCGCCGCGGCGCCAGGAACGAAGCGGCTGGAGCAAAGACGCCGCCATGATCCAGAACGCCGAGATCGCGCCGACCACGAGCAGGACCCGGGCGCTGCCATAGAAGACCAGCGGAACCAGGATGCCGAGGGCGATCGCGATCAGCGCAGGAATCTTCAGCATGTTGACAAGCGGCGCCGATTCCTGACCCCGCCAAGCCGCGTGCATCCCCATACCGATCAGTATCAGCAGCGGCACCATGGGAATCGCGAACGCGATCTCGAAGTAAGGCGGCCCGACCGATATCTTGCCGCCGGTAAAGAGTTCCACGAACAGCGGCGCCAGCGTCCCGCCGAGGATCAGCGCAGTCGCGATAACGAACAGCACATTGTTGAGCAGCAGGAATGTCTCACGGGACAGCAGGCGGAATCCGGCCTCGGAATCGAGAGAGGGCGCGCGCCAGGCATAGAGCGTCAGGGCGCCACCGATCACGACCGCGAGAAACGCGAGGATGAACAGGCCGCGCTCCGGGTCGACGGCAAATGCGTGGACCGAGACGAGGATGCCGGAGCGCACCAGGAACGTGCCGAGCAGGCTCAGCGAAAAGGCCGAGATGGCGAGCAGCAGCGTCCAGCTCTTGAACAGGCCGCGTTTCTCGGTGACCGCCAGCGAATGGATCAGCGCCGTGCCGGCCAGCCAGGGCATGAAGGAAGCGTTCTCGACCGGGTCCCAGAACCACCAGCC
>JABAOE010000193.1_pt1 | contig 91467 bp, 96 predicted proteins | sample 7062141 | NCBI WGS metagenome assembly JABAOE01 (sample SAMN14538627, study PRJNA623070) | marine sediment metagenome | biome: marine biome [ENVO:00000428]; feature: marine pelagic biome [ENVO:01000023]; material: deep marine sediment [ENVO:00002113] | place: India: Gulf of Khambhat ... | reverse complement strand
TTGGTGATGTAATCGAAGGCTCCACCCTTCATCGCATCAATGGCGTTCTTCATGGTATTTTGCGCAGTCATGACGATGATGGAGGTGTCGAGTCCTTCTTCCTTGGCGTTGCGCAAAAGGGTTAACCCGTCAATGTCCGGAAGCTTGATATCCATCAGCGCCACGTCGAAAGGATTGTCCCGGAGGTAGACCTTTGCCAGTTCGCCGTTTTCAACGGCCTGTACCCAAAAGCCTTCTTTCTCCAGGGCCTTTTTCAGTACCAAACGAAGGGACTCTTCGTCATCCACAACTAGGATTTTACCTTGGTCCATAGGTGGCTCAATTAGACCCGCCCCCCGGTGGAACCGAGGGGAGGTCGATGTTCTCTCACTTGTTCTCTACTCAATCCAGCGGGGCGACTTCAAGAGATGCTCTAAAGGGCTTGATCCGCCACTACCAGTGAGACCCTGAAGGCCGCCCCCTCCCCTTCGAATGTCTCCACCCCGATATAGCCGCCGTGCTCCTTGATGATGCGATGGCAGATGGCCAGGCCGAGACCTGTACCGTTGCTCTTTGTGGTAAAGAATGGCGAAAAGATCTGTGAAAGTTGTTCCTCATTGATGCCCGGTCCATTATCGGCGATGGTGACGCGTATAAACTTGTCGCCAAGGCTTCCTTCGCCCCGGATGTGATAGTCCGTTTCCATGCGAGTGGTCAGCGTGATTTCGCCGTTTCCTTTAATGGCCTGGTGGGCGTTCTTTACGAGATTCAGAAACACCTGGATGAGGCGGTCCCGGTGACCCAGCACCGGGGGCAGACTGGGGTCGAAATTTTTTTTAATCTGGAGATGACTGCCCGAAAGGACCTGACCCTCAAGAGCCAGAACATGGTCGAGGACTTCGTGGATGTTCAAGGGAATGAGGTGCAGTTTCTGAGGCCGACACAGATCCAGGAGTTGCTCCATCAACGCATCGATGCGATGGACTTCACGAACGATGATATCGGTGTACTCCATGAGAGACGGCTGTTGTGGCACCTCCTTCTTGAGCAACTGGGAGGCGCCTTTGATGCCGCCTAGAGGGTTCTTGATCTCATGGGCCAGACCCGCGGCCAGGGTGCCCAGCAGGGCCATGCGATCGGACCGTTTCAACTGTTCCTCCATTTGTCTCTGGTAGGTGAGGTCCCGGAGCAGTAAAATACTTCCGCCTCGTTGACCGTTGGGGTCCTGTAGCGGTGAGACCATCAGGCTCACCGGACGTTGATTCCAGGGAGGAGTGTGGAACTCGCCTTCCCCCCGGGTGCTGCTGCGTTGTGGGAGCTGACTCTTCTCAACCATATCAACAACCCAGGGGTTGCGTTTAAAAACTTGTTGGTAGGTTTGTCCTTGAATTTGAAGCGCGGAAATTCCCGTTAGGCTCTCCGCTGCTTGATTCAAAAAGGAGACCCTACCCCGGTCATCAATCACCACCACGGCCTCTTCCAGGCTGGTAAGGATGTCCTTCCAGGGAAGTGGCGAGGGTTTGGCCGTCGCCTTGAGTTTTTTACCTTTAGCGTTCGATTTCATTGGCAAAAACGAATGATAGCAAATAATGGCTAGTGGGCAAACGTCTTGCATTAGGCCTGGCCCCGTGCTAGTTAATTACTAAAGCTTTGGTGATCACTCCCAAAGTGGGCCTATGCCCGCTTTTTTTGTTTTGGGGGTATGATGGATGGCGATTCCATAGTATCGCGAGTCTGGGAGCTCGCGTCGCCGCTGGTAGCGGATGAGGGGTTGGAAATCTTTGATATAGAGTTTCGCCGCGAGGGGAGGGGTGGTTGGGTATTAAGGTTGTACCTGGACAAAGAGGGTGGACCCAACCTCGATGAATTGACCCGGGTGAGCCGCCAATTGGGCGATCTTCTAGATGTCCACGACGTCCTTCAAAGGTCCTATACCTTGGAGGTTTCTTCTCCAGGCGTCAACCGATTACTCAAGAGACCGGAACATTTTACCCGTTTCCTGGGCAAGAAGGTTCGAGTTAGAACTCGGGAAAGGATCGAAGGGCGTAGATCGTTCTTAGGACTTCTCAAGGAGAGTAGCCAGGAAGGCATTGTCGTTGCCAATGGCGGGGTGGATATTTACATCCCCTACCGGATGATTGAAAAAGCTAATTACGAACACGATTGGAACCCGAAAAAAGGGGATGGTGTCGAGCATTAGTCCGAAGTCCTAATCAGAGGGGAGACCGATCGACAGAAGCGGGAGAAAAAAATGCAGCAGGATCTGAACAGAGTGATCGAGCAGGTAAGCAAGGAAAAGGGGATTGATAAGTCGATTCTCATCGGTGCGCTGGAAAACGCTATGATCTCTGCCGCAAAAAAAACCTTTGGGCACGAGCGGAAGATCGAGGCCCAGTTCAACCCCGAGCTTGGAGAGGTGGAACTTTTCGAAGCCAAGCGCATCGTTGGCGAGGTGAGCGACCCGGAGGCAGAAATAACCCTGCAAGAGGCACGAGAAACCCTTGATCCCGAAGCGGAGCTGGGAGATGAGCTGTTGACCAAGCTGGATTCCGCCTCCTTTGGTCGAATCGCGGCACAGGCAGCCAAGCAAAACATCGTGCAACGGGTAAGGGATGCCGAGAGGGAGATCATCTACAACGAATTTAAGCGGCGAGAAGGAGAATTGATCCACGGCATCGTTCAACGTTTCGAAAAAAAGAGCATCATTGTCAACCTCGGAAAGACCAACGCCATACTGCCCGAGAAGGAGCAGGTCCCCCGGGAGCGCTACCGTCAAAACGATCGTATTCGCGTCTACATCGTAAGCGTGGAAATGACCGCGAGAGGTCCGCAGATTATTGTGTCGCGCACCCATCCTGGAATGCTCCACAAACTGTTTGTCCAGGAGGTCCCCGAGATCTATGAGGGAATCGTTGAGGTGAAGGGGGTGGCCCGAGAGCCCGGCGGGAGAGCAAAGATCGCCGTGGCATCCAGAGACCCCGACGTGGATCCTGTAGGGGCCTGCGTGGGTATGAGAGGGATGCGGGTACAGGCCGTCGTCCAGGAGCTCAGGGGCGAAAAAATTGACATTGTGCACTGGATTGCGGATCCTGCGGAGTATGCGTGCAGAGCCTTGGCTCCGGCAAAGGTAGCCAAGATTATCATTTCGGAAGATGAACACAGCATGGAAGTGATCGTCCCGGACGAACAGCTTTCCCTGGCCATTGGACGGAAGGGACAGAACGTGCGGCTGGCCTCTCGTCTGACCGGCTGGAGGATCGACGTCCGTAGCGAGGCTGAAGCCGAAGAGGAAAATCGCAAGGCTCGGGTTTCGCTCACTGGGGTACCCGGTGTCAGCGACATGGTCGCCGAGCTTTTGTACCAGGCCGGTTACAAGTCTGCTGAGGAGCTAGCGGAGGCGGAGCTGGAGGCCATTCAGGAAGTGGACGGGATCACTCCGGAGAAGGCGGAAGCCATCCATCAGGCCAGCAAGGTCCATGTGGAAGAACTGAGGCAGTTGGAAGAACAGAAAAAAGCAGAGGAGCAAGCAGAAGCCGAGGCAGCCGCGGTGCAGGCGGCGTCCGCCGACGAAGGGCCCGTTGAAGCCGCTGGGACCCAAGAGGCGGCGTCCGGTGGCGAGAAAGAAGGCAGCGAAGAGCCAAAAACAGAATAGGCGGGGATTCTTGAAGCGAAATCACCGACCGCAACGCACGTGTTTGGGTTGTGGAGGTCGGGATGATAAAAAAAATTTGCTTCGATTGGTGGTCACGGGTAGTGGGGAATTAGCCGTCGAGCGCGTCGGTAAAGGACGCGGAGGGTACCTTCACAGGAAGGATACCTGCTGGGAGGCCTTTTTAGGAAAGAAGAAGCTCTACCGAGCCTTTCATCAGGAAATTGGAAGAGAAGCAAAGGGGAAATTGATACTGGGGTTACGCCGTCGGTGTCGGGAGACTGTAGATGAGTAAGGTAAGGGTTCATCAACTTGCCAAAGAATTAGAGATCGAGCCAAAGGACCTTATCGCACGGCTGGAAAACTTAGGAGTGCGGGGTAAAAGGGCGCAGAGTTCCCTTGAGGTTGACGAGGTTGAAACCATTCGCTCGGCCTTGGCCGATGAAAAAAAACCACAGGTTCAAGTAGGAGAAGAGAAGGTCACCTCGGACCGTGTCGTAACGGGTCAGGACGAGGTGCTGGGAGAGATTCAGGCTCGGGAGCAGGTGGTGGAGCGAAGGGTTCGAGCCAATGTCATTCGACGGCGTACGAGCCGATCAGAGGTGGTCCAACAACCAACGCCCGCGCTTTCGGAGTCGACGACAAGCCCCGTGGATGACCTCCCTCCGGACCTTCCACCTGCCGTGGAGCCGGAGGTTACTTTCTCCACGGTGGAGCAACCACAGGTGGAACCCACCGTTCCCGTGGAACCCACACCCCCCACACAGGCGAAACAACCGGCCGAACCGGCTCCAACCGGGGAGGCCAAGGCTACACCGACCGTAGAAGAAGCCGCCAAGGGCCCCCGCGTGTTGGGGCGAATCGATTTAAAGCAGGTTAGTGCAACGGAGCCCAAAGAAGCGCCTCGACGCCAGCCGCCAGGGGAAACGGATGTCTCGGCCCCTGTTGAGGAGCCCCAAAAGGAGCGGAAAGAAGCTCGCAAGACCGAGGAGCCCGAAGACGGTGCAAAAGAAGAGGCTGGCAGGCAACCAAAGGGAGGCAAGAGCAAACGGCGCGTGATCCAGAGGCAGGAGGGGCTCGAGGCCAGAGGACGGGAGTTTCGGCCGGGCTACTTGCCCAAGAAAAAGAAGGCCCTGCCCGGGAAGGACCAGAAAAAAACCGAGATCACGGTTCCCAAGGCTAGTAAGCGGGTGGTGAAGGTTTCTGAAGCCATCAGCGTTGGTGAGCTGGCCAGAAACATGGGAGTCAAAGCCGGGGACGTCATCAAGAAGCTCATGGATCTGGGAATGATGGCGACCATCAACCAGGTAATCGATTCTGAGACCGCAAGCCTTGTGGCGTCGGATTTCGACTACCAGGTGGAAAACGTCGCCCTGGACGTGGAATCGGTTATGGAAGTGGAGCACGAGGTAGAGGATCCGGAAGGCGCGCTGCGGTCGAGGCCTCCCGTGGTGACCATGATGGGGCACGTGGATCATGGTAAAACCTCTCTGCTGGATGCCATCCGAAGCGCCGACGTCACGGCACAAGAGGCGGGTGGCATCACGCAACATATCGGTGCCTACCGTACGGACGTCGATGGAAGAAGCGTGACTTTCCTGGATACCCCCGGCCATGAAGCTTTCACAGCCATGCGTGCCCGGGGAGCCAAGGTGACTGACATCGTGGTACTGGTGGTGGCCGCGGACGATGGCGTAATGCCTCAGACGGTGGAGGCCATCAACCATGCCCGGGCTGCGGGAAACCCCATCGTTGTTGCCATCAATAAAGTTGACAAGCCCGAAGCCAACCTGGATCGAGTCAAAAGAGGACTTTCCGAACATGGCTTGATCTCTGAGGAATGGGGTGGCGATACGATCATGGTGCCGGTTTCCGCTCAGACCAAGCAAGGTATTCCCGATCTATTGTCGATGCTGCTTCTCCAGGCCGATGTCCTTGAGCTCAAGGCGAATCCAGAAAAGCTTGCCCGTGGAGCCGTCGTGGAAGCCAGGTTGGATCGAGGAAAGGGGCCCGTGGCTACGGTTCTCGTCCAGGAAGGAACCCTGAAAGTGGGAGACTCCGTAGTGTGCGGCATCTACTACGGCAAGGTCCGCGCGATGATCGATGATCGCGGGCGCAAATCGGAAGCGGCCCCGCCGTCTTACCCGGTGGAGATCTTGGGATTGCAGGGAGTTCCGCGGGCTGGAGAGACCTTTTCGGCCCTCTCCGACGAAAACACAGCGAAGCAAATTGCAGAGCATCAACACGACCGGCAACGGGAAGCGGATCTGGCAAAGTCCAGCAAGGTTTCCCTGGAAGAGTTTTATGAGCAGATCAAAGCCGGCGATGTCAAAGAGTTACAAGTCGTATTGAAGGCCGATGTCCATGGTTCGGTGGAAGCCTTAACAGAGTCCTTGAGCCGTTTGGGAAGCGATGAGGTGAAACCTCGAGTGATTCATAGCTCCGTGGGAGGGATCACCGAGAGCGATATCTTATTGGCGTCGGCTTCAAATGCCATTGTCATTGGCTTTAATGTGCGTCCGGAGGCAAAGGCAGGGACCCTGGCCACCCAGGAAGGGGTGGACGTTCGTCTCTATACGGTGATTTACGAAGTCCTTGCGGATATCAAAGCAGCTTTGGAAGGAATGCTGGAGCCCTCTTATCGAGAGGAGTTACAGGGGCGCGCTCAGGTTCGGGAAATCTTCCACGCGAGGGGAGTGGGGACGGTTGCGGGGTGTTATGTGACGGAAGGAAAGATTCAACGGGGCAGCTCCATCCGGCTGCTCAGGGATCAGGTGGTGATCCACCAGGGTGAATTGGCCAGCCTGAGGCGTTTCAAGGACGATGTACGCGAGGTTGCGTCCGGCTACGAATGCGGCATGGCCATTGACGGGTACCAGGATGTGAAGGTGGGGGATGTGATTGAAGCGTACGAACGCACTGCCGTGGCACGACAACTCGGCTCCGGCACCGGTCGTGAAGTCTCGCAGAGTTCCGCTGCAACGGATCGCTAATCCAGGACAAGCCAAAAACCAGCCGGTCTTCTCATGGTCGTGGGAGTTCTGAAGCTGGTCTTGATCCTTCCTGAGAATCATTCCCTCAAAGGGAAAAGAGGAGTTCTCAAGAGGGTTCAGGCCCGGGTTTCACATCAGTTCAATATTTCCGTCACGGAGTGTGGCGATCAGGATCTCTGGCAGAGTGCAGTCCTCGGATTCGCTGTCGCCGGCAGCAGTCAGCCCATTGTGGATGCCACCCTGCAAAGGGTGGTCGAATTCGTGGAGCGCCTCAATCTCGCTCAGTTGGGTGAAACCCATGTGGAATTCTTCCACTGTTGAGTCATCGCCCGCATTTCTCATTCGGTGGATCAAGAACCGTGCAATCGAAACGCTCGGAACGAGTAGGGGACCTCATCTTGGAATTCATTTCCCGGGTGCTCAATCGCGAGATCAACGATCCGCGAGTGGGAGTCGTAACCCTTACAGGGATTAAGATCAGCAACGATCTCAAGCACGCCTGGGTCTACTTTAGTATTCTGGGTGACCAGGAACGCAAGGATGAAGTCCTGTCCGGATTGCAAAGCGCCACAGGATTCATTCGTTCAAGAATTGCGCGGGAGCTCAAGTTGCGTTTTGTGCCTACCTTAGAGTTCTTTTATGACGAAGCCCAGACCAACGCCCAACGCATCGAGGAGCTACTGCGCAAGGTCAAGGACGGTCAGTAGCCATCCCACGGCTCCCTTGAAGGTTAACGTCGCATCCTGTAGTGTTTGGCGCTCCTGTGTTGGGGAAATCCGGTCCGCTGAGACACGGGTGTGAGCCACAAAAACGGCGCAAGCTTCACTTAAAGATTCCAAATGTTTTGAATGTGCCATGACTAGCGGTCTGCTTCTCATCGACAAACCCGAAGGTCCTACCTCAGCGAAAGTCGTTCAACAGGTTAAGATTTTACTGGGTGGCAAATCGAACAAAGTAGGACATCTGGGTAGCCTCGACCCCTTTGCCTCAGGATTACTTCTGGTGGGGGTCAATGAGGGCACCAAGGTGGCGGAGATCTTTCTCAATGAACGGAAGAGTTATACCGGTGTGATCGGCTTGGGTAAAAGAACCGATACCGACGACCTCACGGGCACTGTCCTCGAGGTTCGGGATGTGCCGGACATTCATGAGCGGCAACTGTTGGAGCTGAAGGAAGCCTTCACCGGATCACTCAAGCAGATTCCTCCCATGTATTCGGCGCTCAAAAGGGATGGAGTGCCGCTTTACCGGCTGGCGCGGGAAGGTAAAACCGTACCTCGCAGCCCCCGGGAAATCGTCATTGAAAACCTCCGCTTGACCTTGTTGAGCCCGTCCCAATTGGGATTTGAGGTGGTGTGCTCAAAAGGGACCTATGTTCGAACGCTGGGGGCGGACATGGGAGCCACCCTCGGTTGCGGTGGTCACCTGTTGAGCCTGCGCCGTCTCACCTGCGGTCCTTTCAGGGTTGATGAAGCGATCCCGTTGGACCGATTACAATCCATTAAAGATGAAACGGGAACCCTACCTCTGATACCCCTGGCGAGAGCCGTGGGGCATCTCCCTCAGGTGTCCCTCAAGGACCGGGAAGTCTCTTGGCTTCGATCCGGTCGGCAGGAGGTTTTGCGGGAGCTGCCCCCTCCCGGAGATAAAAATAGAGGATTGATTTGTCTCACCATGGTCAATGGTGAGCCGGTCGCTTTGGCCCATTGGGCGGGGCGAAAGGGGGAGGAAAAGTGGCAGCTATTTCGGGTCTTTGTCTCACCAATAGATAAATAGTGCAGTGAAGACGCGGTCTTTAGCTCACCTTAAAAATGCCGGTGGCCCTCGGTTCCCTTCGCTTTACATGAAGTAGAGAGTATGCTACAAGGTATTCAACTAAAAAGAAGGAGTAAGTAAAGGGAGAGAAGGTAAACAGGGGCATATGGGGATTGTTCAGAATCAAAAAAGAGATGCGATTGAGCGGTTCCGGCTCCATACCGACGATACCGGATCAACGGAGGTGCAGGTCGCGCTGCTCAGCCAGCGCATTGCTTACCTGACCGAGCACTTCAAGATCCATGTAAAAGATCACCATTCTCGTCTCGGTCTCCTCAAGCTCGTTGGCCAGAGGAGAAGGCTTCTTGAGTATCTGAAGAAAAAAGACTTCGAAAGATACCAGAGTCTCATCAATCGGTTAGGGATCAGGAAATAGCGATCCTCCCGACTGTTTTCTTTAATCTCGCCTCTATCTACAAAGGTCCTGTTTATGATTAAACGTGTGGAAGTAGACTACCATGGTCGTTTTCTATCTATAGAAGTCGGAAGGGTGGCAAAACAAGCCGATGGCGCCGCGCTGGTTCGCTACGGCGAGACGGTCGTGTTGGTGACCGCAGTCGCCGCCAGAGAAGGCCGGGAAAACATAGATTTCTTCCCGCTGACGGTGGATTATCAGGAAAAAACCTTTGCCGCGGGAAAGATACCCGGAGGGTTCTTCAAGCGTGAAGGACGTCCCTCGGAAAAAGAGATCCTGACGTCCAGACTCATTGATCGGTCCATTCGTCCATTATTTGGTGACGGTTTTACATGTGAAACCCAGGTGATCGCTACGGTGCTGTCCGCGGACCGGGAAAATGACCCGGACGTGGTGGCCATGCTGGGCGCATCCGTCGCGCTTGAGGTCTCGGATATCCCGTTCAAAGGTCCCATCGCGGGTATTCGCGTGGGCCGAATTGGGGGGCAGTGGGTCATGAACCCGACCCAGAGCCAACTCCAGGACAGTGACGTAAATATTTTCCTTACCGGAAATCGTGACAGCATTGTCATGGTGGAGGGGGGCGTTGCCATTGTCCCGGAGGATGGTGTCCTGGAAGCGTTGTTTTCGGGGCATGAAGCCATCCAGACTCTCTTGAATCTCCAAGATGAGATCCGGGGGGAGGTAGGAAAAGAAAAACGTACGGTTCCTGAAACGGTGGTCGATGAGGCATTGGTCAAAAAGGTACGGGGTTTTGCTTTAGACAAGGTCGAAAAGGCCATCCGAATTCCGGACAAGCGCCAGAGAAGCAGCAGTATTTCGGATGTCAAACATGAAACCATTGCTGAAGTGCTTGTGGAATTTCCGGAGCGAGAGAAGGAAATCCGCAGTGCCCTGGATGACATCGAAATGGAGCACCTTCGGCGGCTCATCGTTGAGGAACGCGTCAGAATCGACGGCCGGGGACTCAAGGACATTCGACCCGTGACCTGTGAGGTCGGGGTTCTACCCAGAACCCATGGATCCGCCATATTTACCCGCGGAGAAACGCAAGCCCTTGCGGTTGCGACTTTGGGAACGGGGTCCGACGAACAAAAGATCGAATCCCTCATGGGGGAAAATTACAAGAAATTCATGCTCCATTATAACTTCCCGCCCTTTAGCACCGGTGAGGTAAAGTTTCTGAGGGGACCCGGTCGACGGGAAATCGGCCACGGCGCATTGGCGGAACGGGCCCTGCTTCAGGTGTTGCCCTTGGATGACAGTTTCCCCTACACGGTGCGTGTGGTTTCGGAAATATTGGAGTCCAATGGATCCACCTCCATGGCCACGGTTTGCGGTGGTTCCCTCGCCCTTATGGATGCCGGGGTTCCCATCAAAGCGCCTGTTGCAGGCATTGCCATGGGACTGATTAAAGAGGACGCGGAAGTGCGAGTTCTCTCGGATATCTTAGGTGACGAGGATCACCTCGGGGATATGGACTTTAAGGTTGCAGGTACCCGCGAGGGGGTCACTGCGCTGCAGATGGATATCAAGATCGGCGGCGTTACGCGGGAGATCATGCGGGAGGCGCTTTATCAAGCCCGAGAGGGAAGGCTCCACATCCTGTCCATTATGGAAAGCACGCTATCGAAGCCTCGGACAGAGGTGTCGGGACATGCGCCGCGCATCATTACATTGAAAGTCAAACCGGAAAAAATTCGCGAAATCATCGGACCGGGAGGCAAGGTCATTCGAGGCATTGTGGAAGAGACGGGAGTCAAAATCGATGTTGAGGATGACGGTACCGTGATGATCGCTTCCTCGGATGAAGCCGCTTCGCGGAAGGCGATTGAGATCATCGAAAGAATTACGGCCGAAGCGGTGATTGGTAAACTCTACAAGGGCACGGTCAGGCGGGTGGTAGACTTTGGCGCGTTCGTTGAGATTCTTCCGGGTACCGATGGCTTGGTTCACATCTCCCAGTTGGCTCCGGAGCGCGTTCGTCGCGTCACGGACGTGCTCAACGAAGGCGACGAGGTCATGGTCAAAGTCATCGACATCGATAAACAGGGTAAAGTCAAGCTAAGCCGAAAAGACGCCCTGGAGGATTCAGGAAAGCCACAGTCTTCCCGTAGCTCGCGGTCACGACGTGATGATTCGAGTCGAGGCGAACGCTGATCCGCATCGTTGACACGGAACCCTAACGAATACTCAAAAGGGTCAGCTTACCTTTTTTTTGCGGTCTATGTTCAAGAAAACGGTTCTCGATAACGGGATACGAGTCCTTTCCGAAGAAAGGTCAGGGATGAGGTCCGCGAGTCTGGGAATCTGGGTGGAGAACGGATCGCGCCATGAGACGGAAAAACAGAGCGGTATTTCCCACTTCATCGAGCACCTACTGTTTAAAGGAACGGAGCGGCGCAGCGCAGCCCGAATCGCCGAAGAAATGGATTCCGTTGGCGGGGTCCTCAACGCATTCACGGGCAAGGAAACCACCTGCTACTATGCCAAGGTGTTAGATGAAAACCTGCCTTTGGCCCTGGATGTATTGACGGATCTTTTTCTCCACTCGGTCTTTGATCGGGACGAGATCGATCGAGAAAGGTCGGTGGTCATTCAAGAAATCTGTCAGGTGGAAGATGCCCCTGACGATTACGTTCATGACCTCTTTAACCGGGATCTCTTTGGGGATCATCCCCTTGGCCGGCCCATTTGCGGAGAAGTGACAACCGTCTCAAACTTTAAGAGGGCAGAGTTCCTGAAATTCGTTCGCGACCGGTATCTACCGGGGCGAGTGATCATCGCCGGTGCCGGGAACCTGCGACATGAAGATCTCCTGGAAAGGGTGAAAAGGGAGTTTTCTTCCCTTCAAGTGCGTCCTTTGAAAGGCAATTCCTCTCGACCGGTGCAACGCAAGGGCGTGTTCAAGCATTCCAAGGCTTTGGAACAGGTGCATCTGTGCCTGGGGGTAGGCGGTATTCACCAATCACACGAAAAACGCTATGTGGCGTATCTTCTCAGTACCATCCTGGGAGGAGGGATGAGCTCGCGTCTCTTCCAGGAGGTACGCGAGAAGAGGGGAAAGGTCTATTCCATTTATTCCTTTTTGTCCTCCTACTGCGACGTGGGATACCTAGCGGTATACGCCGGCACCAAAACCGAGTGGGTAGAAGAGGTAGTGGATCTCGTGTCCTCTGAAATGAATCGCATGGCCGGCGGAGACGTTTCGGCGGACGAGTTGGAGCGGGCCAAGAGTCAGTTGATTGGAAATATGATTTTAGGGCTCGAATCCACCGATTCGTGGATGAGTCATATCGCGAGGAGCGAAATCTATTTTGGCAAAGCCGTCACGCAGGAAGAAATTTCGGCCGGCATTCGTGCTGTAACCCGGGATGAGTTGGTAGAACTCGCAAACACGATCCTACGACCCGAGGAAATTGCCCTGACCCTTCTGGGCGATTGCGACAAAATCCCTCTAGACCTGAGCCTCTAATATCTGCTATCCGTATAGGGGTCTTTTGGACCGGCACCATGGATGAGATTGAAGTCCAGATAAGGTGCGTGCGGTGGAGAGACCCAGCGCTTCCTTTGCCCGGCTACATGACCGAGGGAGCCGCGGGTATGGACCTCTGCGCGGATGTCGAAGCCGATCTGACCTTGGCTCCCCTGGAACGCGTTCTGATTCCAACGGGCATCGCGGTGGCGTTACCCGTAGGATACGAAGCGCAGATTCGACCCAGAAGCGGTCTCGCCCTCAAAGAGGGCGTAACTCTGGTGAATAGCCCGGGGACCATCGATTCGGATTATCGCGGGGAGATCCAGATGATCGCCATCAACCTGGGAAGTGAACCTGCGGTGATTTCCCGGGGCCAGAGGGTCGCGCAAATGGTGATCCAAAGGGTTTGCCGAGCGCAGTGGAAAGAGGTGGAGACCCTTCCGCCTTCGGGGCGGGAAGGCGGTGGATTCGGTCATACCGACAATAAAAAGTAAACATTCGCCTATCTATGGACTCAGGGCGGTGAGCAGAGTCGAACGATTAAGTCCCCCGACTAAAAATAAGTTTGAGAGTTAGAAGCACGAAATTCGAAACAATAAGGGAATATTCAAAATACTCATTTCAAAACATTAAGAAACGCGGGAGAGGTTCTCATGGAATGTTTTGATTTTGAGAATTGAGATTTTGAAAGTTTTTCGTAATGCGATATTCGGATTTCGAATTTTTTGCCAGATGGTCTGGGTAAAGACCGAGAGCTTAATCCATGATTGATCGTTACAGTCGTCCCGCAATGGCAGAGATCTGGTCGGAACAAAACCGATTTCAGAAATGGCTCGATGTGGAGATTCTGGCCGCAGAGGCGTTGGCGGAGCAGGGAGCGGTTCCAAAGGAGGCGGTGGGCCGCATCAGGAAAAAGGCCCGGATCGATATCAATCGAATTCAACAAATCGAAACCGACGTACGGCACGAAATGATCGCCTTCTTGCGATCCCTGGCTGAAGTCGTGGGTGATGACGCGCGCTTCATTCATCTCGGTCTAACCTCCTCTGATGTTATGGATACGGGCCTGGCGTTGCAGCTCAAAGACGCCTCCGGGTTGTTGGTTAAGGACGTCAAAGAGCTCATGGAAGTGCTGCGTCAACAGGCTTTCAAGTATAAGAAAACTCTCATGATCGGCCGAACACACGGGGTCCATGCGGAACCCATTACTTTCGGTCTCAAGTTTGCCCTTTGGTATGAGGAGATGCGTCGAAATCTCGAGAGATTGGAATTGGCGGCCCGTGACGTGAGTGTGGGAAAACTATCCGGGGCGGTGGGAACCTTTGCGCACATCTCACCCAAGGTGGAGGCTTACATGTGCGTGAAAAGCGGCCTCACCCCCGATCCTATCTCGAATCAGATCATTCAAAGGGATCGGCATGCATTTTTCTTTGCCACTCTGGCAGTCATTGCAAGCTCCGTGGAAAAATTCGCCGTGGAGGTGAGGCATCTACAACGCACGGAGGTCATGGAGGCCGAAGAGCCCTTTGGATCACTGCAAATGGGATCCTCGGCCATGCCTCACAAGCGAAATCCCATTCTGTCAGAGAATATTTCAGGCCTGGCCCGAATGATGCGCTCCTATGCCGTGGCGGCCCTGGAAAATGTGCCCCTCTGGCACGAACGGGATATCAGCCATTCCTCCGCGGAACGGGTCATTGGCCCCGATGCCACCATCCTACTTGATTTCATGCTGCATCGGATTATTTATGTACTGAGAAACCTGTGCGTCTACCCGGACAATATGAAGCGCAATTTGGATCGGAGCGGTGGGGCGATTTTTTCGGAGGATGTCTTGCTTCGTCTCGTGGACAAGGGCCTCGCCCGGGACGCGGCATACAAAATCGTGCAGCGGCATGCCCTCGAAGTGCAAAAAAGCGGGGGGGATTTCAAGGAGAAGATCCTGAAGGACCCGGAGGCGAATCCATATCTCACCGCGAAGGACCTTGAAGAGATATGGCGGGGAGAGGACCAGCTAAATAACGTCGATCTAATATTTGATCGAGTCTTTCACGAGTGATTCAATCCACGGACCCAGCAAACCGGTGAGCGTCAGCCATCGGGGGACTATGATTTGAGCGAAAGGAGAGGTTATGGAAAAACGAGAAGCCATTTACGAGGGAAAGGCCAAGATTATCTATACGACGGATGATCCGGATCTGGTGATTCAGTACTTCAAGGACGATGCCACCGCATTCAATGCGGAAAAGAAGGGGACCATTAAAGAAAAGGGCATCATAAACAATGAAATATCGGAAGTCCTTTTTCGACTTCTCGAAAAGGAGGGAGTTCCGACCCACTTGGAGAAACGGTTGAACGAGCGGGAGATGCTGGTCCGGAGGCTTGATATTATCCCCGTAGAGGTGGTCATGAGAAACGTCATCGCGGGTAGTCTGGCCAAGCGTTTCGGAATGGAAGAAGGGGGCTCCCTGTCCATTCCAGTGCTTGAGCACTATTACAAGAGCGATCCTCTGGGGGATCCGATGATCAATCTGTTCCATATTCGAGCATTGCAACTGGCGACGGACAGCGAAATGCAGGAGGTTGAGAAGCTGAGTTTCCGCGTCAACGAGGTGTTGCGAAATTTCTTCGATGAACGGGATCTGATCCTTGTGGACTTCAAATTGGAGTTCGGACGCCATCATGGCAAAATCCTTCTGGGAGACGAGATTTGCCCGGATACCTGCCGCCTATGGGAAAAAGGATCTTTGGAAAAACTGGATAAGGATCGTTTCCGTCGTGATCTTGGAAAGGTGGAGGAGGCCTACCAGGAGGTTGCCCGAAGAGTAGTTGGTTGACCTTCAGGAACGGCCGCGTCCATGGCCAGGCCCGTGAGCCTGAGCGAAAACCAGCGAGAGACCTCTTTTAAGCTCGTCCCTGGGTAGGCCTTGAACAAGTTTGTTTCCTTACCGGCTACCCAGGAGAAATATCTTGACCTCTGGATTGACCGAGGTCGTTCTCGTCTATTGTTAAAATTGGAGTTGATGTGCGTGCCAAAGTCTATATTACCCCCAAGGAAGGAGTCCTGGATCCGCAGGGCCAAACCGTAGAGCGGGCTCTTCATAGCCTGGGCTATACCAAAGTTCAGGGGGTAAGAATCGGAAAATATGTAGAGCTGGAATTTGATGCCGCGTCCCCGGCGGAAGCGGAAGGCCAAATCCGGGAGATGTGCGACAAATTGCTGTCCAACCCCGTTATTGAAGACTTCACTTTTGAGATCCAAGATTAGATTACGAGGTTGAATTCATGCGTTGGGGAGTGATCGTTTTTCCAGGCTCCTGTGACGACTATGACGTCTACTATTGTCTTAAAGAGGTCATGGGTCAAAAGGTGGAGTTTGTCTGGCACAAGGATAAGCTCAAAGGGTCCTGGGATTGTCTGGTCCTTCCGGGAGGATTTTCCTATGGGGACTATCTGCGACCGGGGGCCATGGCTCGTTTCTCACCGATTATGCAAGGTGTCGTTGAGTTCGCGGGCAAGGGCGGGCTGGTGCTCGGTATCTGCAACGGTTTTCAGATTCTATGCGAGGCGGGGCTTCTCCCCGGGGCATTGATCAGGAACGCTTCTTTGAAATTTATCTGCCGCCATGTCTATCTTAGCCTGGTGGAAGACCAGACTCCCTTTACCTGCCTCGGAAAAAAAGGCGATGTATTAAAACTCCCGGTGAAAAACGGTGAGGGGTGCTATTTTACCGATCCTGCCACTTTAGAGCGACTGCAAAAGAAGAGACAGATCCTTCTGCGTTACGTTGACGTGAAAGGCAAAATCACACCTTTAGCCAATCCCAATGGTTCTGTGGACAACATTGCAGGGGTCTGCAATGAAGGGAGAAACGTATTTGGCCTGATGCCACATCCGGAACATGCCACGGAAAAAATTTTAGGAAACGAGGACGGGCTCAAGATCTTTTCCTCGGTCTTGGCTTCCTGCAGTGGAGAAGGAAAACGAGCATGACTCCGGCCAATCCGCAGGAACCCGCATCGACTCCCCTCTCGCCTGAGATCATCTCCGCTCATGGTCTGACGGAGGAGGAATATCAAAAGATCGTGGATTGCCTCGGTCGTACCCCCAACCTCACAGAACTGGGTATCTTCTCCGTCATGTGGTCTGAGCACTGCAGTTACAAGAGCTCGAAAATTTTTCTCAAAGAACTACCCACCCGGGGCCCGGCGGTCATCCAAGGGCCGGGGGAAAACGCGGGTATTGTGGACATTGGCGATGGGTTGACCGCGGTATTCAAGATGGAAAGCCATAACCACCCCTCTTTTATCGAGCCGTATCAAGGTGCCGCCACGGGTGTGGGCGGAATCCTCCGGGATGTTTTTACCATGGGGGCCCGGCCCATCGCCTCCCTTAATTCGTTGCGCTTTGGCAGTTTTGATGATTCCAGGACGCGTTACCTGGTCAACGGAGTGGTGGGCGGGATCGGGGGATACGGCAACTGTATGGGGGTTCCCACCGTCGGCGGCGAGGTATTCTTCGACGAGAACTACAACTCGAACATTCTAGTCAATGCCTTTACCCTGGGAGTCGCGAAGAGAAAACGCATTTTCAAAGGCAGGGCCAAGGGCGTGGGCAACGCCGTGATGTACATGGGGGCTAAGACAGGACGAGACGGCATCCACGGTGCCACCATGGCCTCGGAAGCCTTCTCCGAAGAGGCCGAGAAAAAAAGACCTACGGTGCAGGTGGGGGATCCCTTCACGGAGAAACTCCTGTTGGAAGCCTGCCTCAAAATCATGGAAGGTGACGCGCTGGTGGGAATTCAGGATATGGGTGCCGCGGGCTTGACGAGCTCCGCCACTGAGATGGCATCCCGCGGCGGTACGGGTGTGGAAATCGACCTTTCAACGGTACCCCTGAGGGAATCCGGCATGAGTCCCTATGAGATCCTGCTGTCGGAGTCTCAGGAGCGGATGCTCCTTGTGGTCAAAAAAGGTAAGGAGGAAGAAATCAAACGAATTTGTACCCAATGGGATCTGGATGCGGTGGTCATTGGAAGAGTCATCAAAGACCGTGTATTCCGGGCTCGGTACGAGGGAGCGGTCGTGGCGAGTCTTCCCATTGAGGCACTGACGTCTGAGGCCCCCTTGTACAGCCGACCTGCGGAACGCCCCAAGAGCCACGATGAAGTGCAAAACCTGGATCTCAGCAAAATCAGTGAGCCCGAGGATACGGGTAGCGTCCTGAAACGGCTGTTGGCGTCACCCAATATCGCTTCCAAGGAATGGGTGTATCAACAATACGATTATTTTGTGCGTACCAACACGGTGTTGGCACCCGGGTCCGACGCCGCCGTGATTCGGGTCAAGGGTACCCGTAAGGGGCTCGCCCTCACCGTCGATGGCAACGGTCGCTACTGTTACCTTGACCCTTACATCGGGGGAGTGTTGGCCGTATCCGAAGCCGCTCGCAACTTGGCCTGTGTCGGCGCAAAACCGCTGGGGTTGAGCGACTGCCTCAATTTCGGCAACCCGGAGCGTCCCGACGTCATGTGGCAATTCACCCAGGTCATTCATGGGATGCGGGACGCGTGCGTCGCCCTGAAGGTCCCGGTTGTGAGCGGAAACGTCAGCTTTTATAACGAGACCAACGATGTCTCTATTTATCCGACCCCGACCATTGCTATGGTAGGAACGATTTCCAAGTTAGAGAAGTGTATGACCCCCTGGTTTAAGTCCGCCGGAGACCTCGTGGTGCTATTGGGACGTACGCGAGAAGAGTTGGGAGGAAGTGAGTATCTCAAGGTGTTCCATGGCTTGGTCAAAGGAACTCCCCCCTGGATCGATCTCAAAATTGAGCGGGCTGTCCAACGGTGCTGTATGAGGGCCATCGAAAAAGGACTCCTGCGTTCGGCTCACGACGTATCCGACGGGGGGTTGGCCGTAGCCTTGGCGGAGTGCTGTATCATTGGCCCCAGTGGCCCGTTGGGGGCGAAGATCGAACTCCGCGAGATGATGCGAGCGGATGCCCTGCTTTTCGGCGAGTCTCAATCCCGAGTCGTTGTTTCCATTGAGGAGAAAAACCTAGGTGCCTTGAAAGAAATCGCGGATAAAGAAGGGGCCCCCATGCAGGTCATCGGGGAAGTGGGTGGAAGCCGTTTTGAAATGCGGCCTATGTTCCAGCTGCCGGTGGAGGAGCTTAGAACCATCTGGGCGGGAGGCTTGGAAAGTTGCCTCTCCTAAGGAGAGGGTTGCGCCCAGACGGGAATCGTATAACCATGGTTTTTACGACACGGGAGGACTATAATTAGGCCATAAATTACTCTCGGGGATATTCGACGAGCAACTAACCGGGTAGGGGCAATGTTCGACAAGTTTCGAGAAGAGTGCGGAGTTGTCGGGGTCTACGGACATCCTGAAGCCGCCAACATGGTCTATTTGGGGCTCTACGCGCTCCAACACCGGGGTCAGGAGTCCGCGGGGATCGTTTCCTCCGACGGAGAGGGGTTGATCTCGCACCGCCAGATGGGTTTGGTGGCGGATATCTTCAAGGAAGACGTGATCAAGAACCTGAGAGGTTCCAGTGCCATTGGACACAATCGTTATTCCACCACCGGTCAGAGCCACCTCAAAAACGCCCAGCCTTTAGTCGTCGAATACTCCGACGGTCCCATTGCTGTTGCCCACAACGGCAACCTGGTCAATGCTCAATCCCTGCGGGCGGAGTTGGAGGCATCCGGTTCCATTTTTCAATCCACCTCGGACACCGAGGTGCTGATTCATTTGATCGCGACTTCCAGGGAGAAGTCGCTCATGGGCCGACTCGTGGATACCCTGGGGCGGGCCAGCGGCGCCTACTCACTGTTGTTTCTGACGCTCGATCGAATGGTTGCCGTCCGTGACCCCCGGGGCTTTCGACCGTTGGTGGTGGGAAAATTTCATACCGCAAGGAATGGGGATGGCTATGTGGTCGCTTCGGAGTCCTGTGTGCTGGACCTCATCGAGGCCGAGTACCTGCGGGAAGTGGAACCGGGCGAGATCCTGATCTTTGGACCCGATGGAATGGAGTCCCTGAAGCCCTTTCCGCCTGCCCCGGAGGCCAAATGCATATTTGAATACATCTATTTTTCTCGACCGGATAGCAACGTCTATGGGCGCAATGTTTATCAGATTCGCAAGCAATTGGGACGGCAGCTGGCCCGGGAGAATGGAGTGGAGGCGGATATCGTGATCCCCGTCCCGGACTCGGGGGTGCCAGCCGCCTTGGGCTATGCGGAGGAGGCCGGACTACCCATGGAATTCGGACTTATTCGTAACCACTACGTAGGTCGTACTTTCATCGAACCGCAGCAGTCCATCCGGCATTTCGGGGTCAAGATCAAGCTCAACGCGCAAAAAGACGTACTGGAGAACAAGAGAGTGATCGTCGTGGACGATTCCATTGTGCGAGGAACCACCAGCCGAAAGATCATTCGGATGCTCAGGGATGCAGGGGCAAAAGAAGTTCACATGCGAATTAGCTCTCCACCCACCACCGGGCCTTGCTATTACGGGATTGATACCCCGAGCCGCCAGGAACTCATTGCCTCTACCAATCCGGTCGAAGAGATTTGCAAATTCATTGAGGCGGACAGCATTGCCTACCTTTCGAGAGAGGGGATGTACGCTTTTCTGAACGGTCAGGCTAATGGTTTCTGCGATGCCTGTTTCAGCGGCAGCTATCCGCTCCATTTTGACGACGAGGGCAAGTCCAAACAGCTCCACCTCTTCGAAGCCGTCCAACCGCGTTAACTCGATCCATTTCCCTGTTTATCCAAAGCCCCATCGGTGACATCGACAGTTTAAATCTACCTTCATAGTCCGCCCCCGGCGCTGGCCTTCCGTTCATTCTGATTGCTGGTTCTGGCTTTTCCCCACGCAGAACTCAGCACTCTTAACTCGTCCCTCAGTGATTCAAGGCTGTGCCCTTGACTCGCTTTGTTGTGATCTGCTTATAAACTCGGCAGAATGATGACGAATACCGGAGGGGATCTGAGCGTATGACGGTCAACGGCTCGATCCATAGGAGAGGGTAAGATCAAGAAACTATTGGTAATATGCTGTTTATTCATAGGCGCCTGTTCCGCGTTCAATCCGGAATATGAGGTTCCCTACGTCCCCACGCCCATGGCGGTGGTGGATGGGATGCTTGATGTGGCAGAGGTGAAAAAGGGGGATGTCATCTACGATCTGGGAAGCGGCGATGGTCGAATCGTGATCCGGGCGGCAAAGAGGTTTGGAGTTCGATGCGTAGGGGTGGAACGCGATCCGAGGCTGATTCACTTGTCTCGTAGCACCGCCAAGAAAGAAGGGGTGGAGCACCTGGTTGAATTTCACGAAGAGGATGTCCTGGAGGTGGATGTATCCGCCGCAACTCTGGTGACTCTCTACCTCTCTACGCAACTCAATAACAAACTCAGACCGGGTCTTCGTAAGCAGTTGAAACCGGGCTCCCGGGTGGTGTCCCATGACTTTCCCATTGAGGGGTGGACCCCGCGGAGCGTGGTCAAGGTGCCGGGAGGGCTCATTCATCGACACAGACTTTATTTGTGGTACGTGGATGATCAACCAAAGTAGAGTGCCCAACGCTGCAAATCTCGGGTAAGGAGTTCAGAGAATGGATATCACCGAGGCGAAAAATTTTATTTCCAAACATCATCATGGGGTATTGGTCACACGCAAACGCAATGGAGAGCCGCAGATGTCCCCGGTTTCACCGGCCCTGGACGGTCATGGGCGGGTGATCATCAGTACCCGTGAGACGGCCTTTAAGATTAAAAATCTGCGGCGCGACCCGCGGGCTTCCCTATGTGTGTTTACCGAGGCCTTCCATCGACTGGGTTGGGTACAGGTGGATGGTAAGGCAGAGGTGATCTCGTTGCCGGAGGCCTTGGAGCTGTTAATGGACTGGCACCAGCGGGTCAAAGGGGAGCATCCCAACTGGGAGGAGTACAAGGCCACCCTGGAAAAGCAACGCCGGGTCATGCTGCGAATTGAGATATTGAGTGCCGGACCACAAGTGCGGGGTTAACCCGGGTCGTGCATGAAGGCCCGTTTTTTAGCCTATAAAAGTACTGTGAACATTGATTCTGGACCTCACAAGGAGCCACAAGGATGGTCGAGGGATTAAAGGACAAAGTGGTGATCGTTACCGGGGGTGGCCACGGCATCGGAATGGCCTACTGCCAAGGATTTGGTCGCGCAGGTGCGCGGGTGGTGCCCGCAGATATCGACGTCGAATCGGCGTCGAAGGTTGCCTCTCAAGTCGCTGAGGAAACCGGGTCAGAATCTTTGGCGTTAAAGGTTGACGTTTCCGATGAAGCATCGACCATCGAGATGGCGGCAAAAACCCTTGAGCGCTTCGGTCGAATCGATGTTCTGGTCAACAACGCGGCGATCTTCGCCACCATACCCATGAACCGTGGCAGGATTGAAACCATTGACCTGGACGAGTGGGATCGATTGATGGCGGTGAATCTAAAGGGGCCGTTTCTCTGCGCGCGCGCCGTCTTGCCTACCATGCGTGCCCAGAAGTCGGGAAAAATCATCAACATCAGCTCCAGCACGGCGCTTCAGGGTCCTCCGGGGAGAATTCATTACGTGGCCTCCAAGGCCGGCGTGCTTGGCTTCACCCGAACGCTTGCCAACGAGGTGGGCGAAGACAACATTCAGGTCAACGCACTCTTACCCGGATCCACCCTTTCCGAGGAAAACCCCACGGAAGAGATCTTAAAAATGCGACGGCAGGTGGTTGGCAATCGCGCTTTGAAACGGGTCCAAGTTCCCCTGGATCTTGTGGGTGCCATGCTTTTTCTAGCCTCTCCTCTCAGCGATTTCATGACCGGCCATTCCCTGGTGGTGGATGGCGGCGGTGTAATGCGCTAAAATCTGTAAACAATCAATTGCTCCCCGCCCGGTAGTGCCAGCGGTGACCGGTACGTGTAAAAATGAAATGGAAGAGACCGTGCCAGCAAGAGAGAGGCTGATCCCAGAATTGCGACGGGCGCTTGCTCCGGATCGGGTGTTAACCGACAAGGACCGGCTTGAGGAGTGCTCGTGGGATGCCCTCAGCGAAAGCAGAATTCATCCACAGCGAAAATTCCAGGGGGCCTTGCCTCTTTGCGTCGTGTTGCCGATGACAACCCAGGAGGTTCAACAGGTGGTGTATCTCGCAAACACTTACGACACTGCCGTTGTTCCCTACGGCGGTGGATCAGGGCTCATGGGTGGAGCCATATCCTTGAGTCCCGGTATTGTCGTGGATCTAAAACGAATGAATCGTATCCTGGAGATCGACGAAGAGTCGAGGAGCGTATGCGTTGAGGCGGGAATCGTACTCGAGGCATTGAATCAAGGTCTGGACAAAAAGAAGCTTTTTTGCGGCCACGATCCCTGGACCGTCCCGGTGGCAACCGTTGGCGGCACCATATCTACCAACAGTCTCGGTTACCGCGGAGGAAAATACGGTTCCATGGGCGAGCAGGTCTTGGGGCTTGAGGTCGTCTTGCCGCAAGGCGAAGTACTTCGAACCCGCGGCGTACCTAAAAGCTCTACAGGCCTCGACTTGAAACATCTGTTCATTGGCGGTGAGGGTTGCTTTGGAATCATTACGCAAGCGACCTTGAAAGTCTTTCCGGTGCCGCAGGAGACCTCCCTCCAGGCATTTCGGTTTCCATCCTTCGAGACTGGATTCGAAGCTATCCAGAAATTATATCTGGAGGGCATCCGCCCCTCACTGATGGACTTTGGCGACGATGCAACAAAGTTTAATGGTGGAGCGGTCCTCTATTTAGGCTTGGAAGGGAGCCGGGACACGGTTCGTCTCGAAGAAAGGATCGCCACCGCGATTTGCGCTGGAAATGGCGGTGAAAAACGGCCCCAGGGTGAGGCGGAAGGGTTCTGGCGAGATCGTCATGTGGTGGCCCGGCGTTTCATGCACAATCGCCGGGAGAGGCGAAACAGAATGCGGGACCATCTCCACCGGGATTTTATTCATGTAGCCCTACCCGTATCCGAGGTCTTATCCTTCAGGAAGGCAGCCACCGTGGTGGTCGCAAAACATGGAGTTCAATTGCAGGAGAGCGGTTTGTGGACCCGGCCGGAGCTTTTTTCCATGCGTCTCGCGACAATGGATGGCGAACAGAATCAGACCAATCTCGAATCCGCGGTCGAGGACCTTATTGGGTTGGTTCACGAAAAAAACGGCTCCATGGAATACTGTCACGGCGTGGGGGTCAAATTGGCACCGTTCATGGTTGGAGAACACGGCATCGCACTGGAAGTGATGAAGCAAATGAAACAAGTGCTCGATCCCAGGCACATCATGAACCCCGGCAAGATGGGTCTGTGAACGCGTTCACCAATTATAAAAATACTCCACTATAAGTGCAAAAGATGAAAATACTGAGTTTGCTTGCTGTGGTGCTCGTCTTTCTTGCGGCCTGTACCACTGCGCCAATCACCGGTCGAAGTCAACTCATCCTCATCCCAGAGAGTACTGAAATCAGCCAGGGCCAACAGGCTTACAAAGCGATCCTTCGGCAAAGCGTGATCTCGCGAAATGCCGAGGCGCAGAGGCTTGTCAGGAAAGTGGGAGAAAAGATCGCGCGGGTTGCCAACAAACCCAATTACCGCTGGGAGTTCACCGTGATCGATGATCCTGAGATGGCAAACGCCTTTGCCGTGCCGGGAGGAAAGGTCGCGGTCTATACCGGTATCTTTCCCGCGGCACGAGACGAAGCTGGCCTCGCGGTGATTCTCGGGCACGAGGTTGCTCATGCTTTGGCCCGGCATGGGGCCGAAAGGATGAGCCGCGATCAAATCGTTCAGCTTGGTGGACTCGGATTGGCTGCGGGTCTGGGTGGCAATCCTCAGGCATTGCAGGCCTATGGATTGGGCACGTCCATAGGCTTGGTTCTTCCATTTAGCCGCTCGCAGGAACTGGAGGCCGATCGCATCGGCCTCAGGTTGATGGCGGAAGCAGGGTACGATCCGAGTGCGTCTCTGGATTTGTGGAAGCGCATGGCGCAAAGTGAGGCCGCCAAGGGCCGAGGTGCTCCTCCCAGTTTTCTATCGACGCATCCTGGCTACGAACAGCGCACACAGCAACTTCGCGCTTGGATTCCTGAGGCCATGCGCTACTATCGCCCTACGACTCAAACCGTAGAAAAACTGCCATCCCTTCAAGCACTGGACTCTTCAAAAGGCAGGGCGGAACGGGAATTGATAAAACGGATTCAAGAGGTGGATCGGCTCGTCAGGGATGCTCGTGGGGAAAGAGCCCTGTTTGAAACCCTCGGAAATTATCTACAGGTGGATCCCAATCTTCTGTATCAGGAGCGGCAAAGGTTGCGAATGGGTTATGGTGAGTACACAGCACTGAGAAGCCTCGCCTTCAAAGGAAAGACTTCCTTTCGTGGTCTTGTCGCCAGCTATACTCATGGAACAAGCTGGTCCAATCTGGCACGGCGCTACTCGGTTCCCATGGCCGACCTCACATCGTTCATCCGTCAAATAGGCCAAACCACTGCAAGAGTTCAGGGTCGAAGGCGTTAACCGAGGGGTTTAGATGCCGTGACGGCTTCGTTCATCCGGGAGTCATGAGCATCTCGTCGTCCTGGACCGCGGGGAACTAATGTTTTGAACCGCTTACGTGGTGTATTCCAAGAACTCTTTTCCCATCAATAATCCAAAAAAATGTGACCCAAAACCACCAGTGACATGGTGCGGAATTTCGATGACTACAATTGTTAGTCATTCCCTCCCGCCTTCGGGCGAGCCGATTCGATAAGTCATTATAATTTAGGTGCTTACCCTGGAGTGTAAGCGCTCAAATGTATGGCACTATTCGTGCATCATTGGACTATTTTGGACGCGGGGGCATGAAACTACTAAGGTCACTAATTATTGGGCTTTTTGTCCTTTCTTTCCTGGGGTGTGTACCAGAGAAGGAAATTATCGTACCTGACGAATTGATCGGGTTATGGTCCACATCTGCATCCAGGTATGCCGACCGACATTTCGAATTCACGAAAAATATGCTCATCTTCAAGGTCGGAGATGAGGAGACCGGAGTCCACAAGATCAAGGAATTGGAACGATCCGGTGACGGAAATGCCACCTGGTACACCGTCACGTATTTGAGTTTAGGGGAAAAGTACAAGTTCTCATTTTCCTACTATCCAGCAAATGACGGGATTATCACGATCGTCAACCAGGCTAACGTGCAATGGGCGAGGGTGAATAATTGAAGCAACGGAACCATAGGTACCGGCCCGCCGGGCTTCGTCTCTTGCGGTTTACTGACTGCTTGAGAAGAAGACAGTTGAACTCGCTAGGTCACCACATTCACCACAAGGGAAACGCCCGTGGTTTAACCCTGATTGAGTTGATGATCTCACTGGCCATCCTCGGGACCCTGGCCGGTATTGCAGCACCCATTTTTGGAACTTACCTGGACAAGGCTCGAAGCGCGAAGTCCGTGTCGGATATTCGCACGGTCTTGGAAGCGGGTATCACTTTGTATGAATTTGATACCGGCGTGCTGCCCGTTAGCCTCAACAACATCGACCGCGGTGGAATTCTGGATCCTTGGGGAAAAGGCTACGAGTTTTTGAATTTTGCGGCGGTGGGACCGTCGTGGGAAGATCTTGCCCGCAAGGACGAGTTTCAGGTCCCGATCAATTCCGACTACGACCTCTACAGCCAGGGAAAAGACGGCAAAACATCACAAGAATTAATGGCAAGCTGGAGCAAGGATGATGTGATTCGCGCCGGGGACGGTGGGTACGTGGGGGAAGCGGTAGCGCTACGAAAAAAACCAAAGAATCCGAAAAAACCCAAAGACCCAAATTCGGACCAGGGTCCGAAGGATCCCAAGGATCCAAATCCCCCAGGAAAGGCGAAGTGAATGCGCTTTGTGATTGAAGTCGTGGGAACAACCGCAGAGGCTGAACCCGATCGTCTTTCGGGAAGACATCTGCAGCATACCTCCCTCATACGGAAGGCTCGATCCACGGTGAATTGGGGCTTTCGTCGTGTGTTGCGTTCCGAGGGCGTGACCCTCGTGGAGTTGATGATATCCGTAGCGATTATTGCAACTTTGGCAGGAATTGCGGCACCCATTTTTGGATCTTACGTCGATAAGGCACGCAGTGCCAAAGCCGTGTCTGATATTCGTACCACCCTGGAAGCGGGAATCACCCTGTATGAATTCACCCACGAAGTGCTACCGACCAGTCTCGCTGACATCAACCGCGGAAGCATTCTGGACCCCTGGGGAAACACGTACCAGTACCTGAACCTCGTTGCCGGCGGGCCGGGGGTGAGAGGCCATGCGCGAAAAGACCGGTTTCTCGTGCCTTTAAATTCAGACTACGACCTTTACAGCATGGGTAAAGACGGCAGAAGCGTTGCACCCCTGACATCCCGGTGGAGCCGAGATGATATTCTTCGGGCCAACGACGGATCCTTTGTGGGCTCTGCATCAGATTTTTGAGCTAAGGGTAAATTCGAACGACCTTATGAATTATCTTCGGAGCAAGTTCGGCCGGCGAATGGTGCTGCTCTTCGTGTGCTGCGCCTTTGTGCCCGTTGCCGTGTTGACATTCGTTGCCTTTAGCCACGTTCGGCAACAGCTCAACGAGCAGAGTCAGCGGAGACTATTTCAAGCAACGAAAAATCTCGGCATGACCATCTATGAGCGGTTGTTGTTTCTCGAGGCGGAGATAGGTTTTGTGGCAGTGGGATTTTCTAAGGGAAACCTTCATGACGGCAAAGCAGATCTCCAGAAATTCGGTCGAAATTTTGCACCGCGTTTTTCGGGTTTGGTGATTAAGAGTGAACGGAATGGAGTAATATCCCTCCTGAGAAACATAGAAGCCCTTCCTGATTACACCACCGCTGAGTTACAACATCTCCGGACGGGGAAGACGCTCATCTCGAGCCAATACAACGAAACTCTTCCCGCCCGTGTGTTCATGAGTCGAGCGGTAATACCGCTGGAACCCGAGCGAGGAATTCTGGTTGGCGAAATCAATTTCCCCTACGTTCTTGGAATCGGCGATGCCAGTGCCTTGCTGCCACTGACGGAGCTTTGCCTCCTGGACCAGTATGCGCGGAAACTCATTTGCTCCAATGAGGGCTCAGGTGCATCGGAAGAGCCAGTGATCAGCGCCCTGGGGCGGTCTCAATCGCATCAGTTCCAATGGTCCCAGGATGGGGAGGAGTACGTTGCGAGTTCCTGGGTCATTCCGATGAAGTTTAAATTTTTTCATCCCCAGTGGACCGTGGTTCTCAGCGAAAGAAAATCCGATGTATTTGCCCCCATGTCCGACTTCACCCGGATTTTCCCGTTCGTGGTTTTACTCTCTCTTCTTGTTATCTTACTCTTGAGCGTCCGGCAGATTCGTAGAAGCGTCGTGCCCCTGGAGAGATTGAAGGCGGGAACTCGAAGAATCGCCAGGCGGGATTTTACCAGTCCGGTCAAAGTAAAAAGCGGAGACGAATTTGAGGAACTGGCGGAGTCCTTCAATGCGATGGCTGCCCGCTTGGGGCGACAGTTTGAGACCCTTGCCACCATGGCGGAGATCGACCGGGCGATCCTGTCATCGTTGGATACGGACAAGATTGTGGAGACGGTTCTCGCCCAGCTCCGGGACGTATTCCCTTCAAAATTTGTCAGCGTCACTCTATTGGACGAGGACCACGTTGGCAACGCACGCATCTATACCAGTGACGATCATGGAGGCAAAGAAATTTTGATTCGGGAAGTTCATGGGGTGACGGATGATGTCATGACCCTATTGCGTAACGGTGGAGGCATTTGTCTTGCCGACGGAAAGGTCCCCGAGCCCCTGGTCGAATATCTCAAGCCAGGAATTCAGTCCCTCATGGTGCTGCCCATTCTTCGTAAGGAAGGACTTTCGGGATGGATGTCTCTCGGACACGTTCGTTCCGGATGTTATAGCGAGGAAGATATGATCCAGGTTCGACAACTGGCGGATCAGGTGGCGGTGGCGCTATCCAATGCTTCCTACATCGAAGAGCGCAGACGGGCTAAGGATGAGTTACAGGACAATCTACAACGGTTGGTCGCCTTACGGGACATTGACCAGGCGGTCACCTCGACACTGGATTTGAATACGATTCTGGACTTCTTGCTACGTAAGATCGATTTGTTGGTACCCGACTCTGCGACTTCCGTCTGGCTCGTGCAAAAGGCACATGAAACGCCAATGCCTGTGGCACAGAGGAACCTAAATGCGGCGAATTGGTATAAGGAGGAGTTGGCCGGCTGGGGCGGGGCGCCCAACCCGGTGTTCGAGACCAGAGCCATGGCCCACGTTAGAAATCTTCAAAATCGTGACGGCCTTCAACATCAAGAGTTTTTTCACAACAATAACCTGGTGACCTATCTAGGGGTGCCGTTGATCGCAAAAGGAGAGTTCTTGGGAGCTCTTTCCGTTTACCTGAAAGAAGATCACGCCTTTACTGGAGAAGAAGTGGACTTCTTTTCCACCCTGGCGGGACAAGTCGCCATCGCTATTTATAATGCCCGCCTCTACGAAGAGGTGAAAATGCAGGCGGAAAGCCTGGCGCGTGCGAACCGGGTCAAGTGTGAGTTCCTTAGCGTGATGTCCCACGAACTGAGGACTCCCCTGACGATTATCATGAGCTTTACGGAGTCCCTGCAGGAAGGCATCTTCGGAGCCTTGACGGAGAAGCAGAAGGAGAGTCTGAAAAAGGTATCGAAACAGTCCAATCACCTGTTGACCATGATCAATACCCTCATGGAAACCACGGGGCTTGAGGCGGAAGTGATCAAGGTAGAAATTGAATCGTTCTCCCTGAACGAGCTTCTGGACGAAATCCACTCCAGCTACAATTTTCCATTGCAAAACGGTGTGACCTTGAATTGGGAGCTCCCCCCGGATCCTCTTATGATGAAAACGGACCGACGACGGATCAAGCTCATTGTTCAGCATCTCCTCGATAATGCTATCAAGTTCACCGATGACGGTCAGGTCAGTGTTTGCGCGGGCCCCGGTGAAAGGAAAGACACGATAGAGCTTAGAGTCTCAGATACAGGGATCGGAATTCCCATGGAAGCCATGCCGGTTATCTTTGACAAGCTGGTTCAGTGGGACAGCTCCGAAACCAGAAGTTATGGTGGTGTAGGATTAGGTCTCTACGTGGTGAAGTCTTTCGCGGAGTTGCTCAGGGGCCGGGTGGAAGTGGACAGTCGGCCCGGAGAAGGGTCCACATTCACCGTCACCCTGCCTATGGACTACCACGAAACGATTGCGATTAGCCCTACAGGTAACGGTCATCATCGAGGGAGTCGAAAGGTTGAGGATGGAGAAGTGATGGCCGGTTTTTCGCACTCGGATGTGCATTAAACACGATTTTCTCTCAAATATGCCCGCAAAGAAGGTTGCCTTTGACAAAGGAGGCAAATCCAGTTAATTATATAATTAGCTTCCTTTTAGGAGGAATAAGATTAACAGCATCAAGCCATATTGGCGATCCAAAATTAACAGGCAAGAAAATGCACCCATACGGGTGCATTTCTTTTTCGTGCCACAGGAGGTTTGAAGTTGCGCGAGCAAATCGAGGTGCTGACGTTACTGCAAGACATGGACCGGCAAATCCGTGAAAAAAATATCGCCAGGGAAGAGTTGCTTACTGAGATTCAAGAAAGAGAAAAGGGGATAGAGACAAAAAGGGCCGACGGCCAGGCTCTCAGGAGTGAATGGGAGAAGAAGGACCAGTTGCGTCGCGAAAAAGAAAGGTCCTTGCAAGAGGAGGGGAGGAAGGCCGCAGAAAAAAGAATGAAGATGAATCAGATCAAAAACATCAAAGAGATGCAGGCCATGCAGCGGGAAATCGATCAAATTAAGCAAGGAAACACGCTGCTGGAAGAAGAACTCATCTCGGTGATGGAAGAGCTGGAAGCGGAAGGCAATCTCTTGAAGCAAAAAGAAGAGGAGCTCAAGGCCATGGAGGAGGAGTGGCAGGGAAAGCGCCAGCAAGTGGAGGAGCAATTGGCGGAGCTTGACCGGGCAGTCTCGGAAGCCTCAAAGAGTCGCGGCGAAACTGCTTCCCGGTTAAATGGAGATCTCATCGGGCGTTACGAAATGATTTTTGCCCGCCGCGGTGGCATGGCGGTGGTGATGGCTTCCGGAGGCATTTGCCAAGGCTGCCATATGAACATACCGCCGCAACTCTGGAATGAAATTATCAGAAGCGAAAAAATCAATCTCTGCCCGAGCTGCCACCGAATTCTCTATTACAATCCGCCGGTGTCCGACGAAAAACAATCCTAGAGCGCTACATGGAACACCCGGGGGAATGGTGTCTCATGGTGGACGGCGCTTCGCGGGGAAACCCCGGCGAAGCGGGTTGCGGTGCGGTGATCTACGATGAGCGTGGCGAGGTGTTGAAGGAACTCTACGCCTACCTGGGCTCTTCGACAAACAACGTTGCGGAGTATCGCGGACTCCTGATGGGTTTGGAGGGAGTACTCGAGTTGGGCGGAAGACACCTTCAAATTCGCAGCGATTCGGAGCTCCTGGTCCGGCAGTTGAATGGAGTCTATCGGGTCAAGGATGAGAAATTGAAATTGCTTTTCCGGAAGGCCCAGGAACTGCTGGGTCGCCTCGATGCTTACCGTATCATTCATGTGCGCAGAGAGCACAACAAGGTGGCCGATGGACTTGCCAATAAAGCCATCGATGAAGCTCCCCACCGCGGATAGAGACCGTCATCCCCTGGCTTGTGTAACCACAGAATGATCGGTAATAGGTATAGATAATATAGGTTAGAAAAAGCCTTTAGATGCGGGCTAAAGCGGATCAAGCGGTCGCTCCCATGTGCCGCCACAAGCGGTCAAAGGGAGAGGAAAGTCCGGACTCCATAGGACAGGGTGGCTGCTAACGGCGGCCCCGAGCAATCGGGGGAAAGTGCCACAGAAAAGATACCGCCCCGTGAAATAAATGACCCCAAGGCGTCACCGAAGCGCTCGCAGCTGAGTCCCATTCCAGTTGCGTGGACTGCCCGCGCAAGCTGGCTATTTCACGGGGTAAGGGTGAAAAGGCGAGGTAAGAGCTCACCGGTCCGCCAGTGATGGTGGATGCTAGGTAAACCCCACCTGGAGCAAGACCAAATAGGAGGGTTGGGTGGTCCGCCCAAAACTCTCGGGTAAGGTCGCTGGACCCCATGAGCAATCATGGGGCAAGAGGAATGATCGCTAGGGCGTCTTATTAAGGTGCCCCACAGAATCCGGCTTACGATCCACTTTAGCCCACACTTTTTTATCCCATCCAATCGACAAACCTACATTTTTTCTTGACTGAACAGCCTTGGTTTAACTATATATTGTGTTTTTGGAGCAATATTTAATTGAAACCAACTATATGTTGGTACAGGAGGCGAAAAAGGGCTTTAAGCATCGATTTTAAATCAATTTTTTAGTTGACACGGTTTTTGGAGCAGACTATAGTCGGCCACAAAGTGGGACAAAGTGGGGTAAACGCCCATAAAACCCTATAATTATGTTCCGTGGCAGATACGAACACACTATAGACTCCAAGGGTCGACTTAGCATCCCTTCTAGATTCCGTGAAGTCCTTCTCGGCAAAGGCGACGAGCGTTTGGTGATCACCAACTTTGTCATCGATTCCAGGCGCTGCCTCGATGTTTACCCCTTGGACGAATGGTTGCACTTTGAAGAGGAAATTAGAAAAAAACCCAAATTTGATCGGCGCATGATGATGTTCCAGAACTATTACCTTGCCGGCGCTTGTGAATGTGAGGTGGACAAGCAGGGTCGTATCCTCATTCCACCTCTACTTCGTCAATACGTAGGGCTCAAACGAGACGTCGTGCTCGTCGCCGCACTCGAGAAGTTTAGAGTGTGGGACAAGGAAACGTGGAAGAAGGTCTTCTCTGAGGCTGAAGACAAGCTAATGCAGGATCCCGATTTTCTAGGTGACTTGGGGCTGTAGCGCATAAGGTCATTGAGGTGCACCGTTCAGTCAACGACGGTGAACCGGGGGAGGGACAGCATGCTGGAGCGAAACGTCATTCAAGACATCTCGGTGATTGATATCAACGGGGATATCGACTTTCGGGAGATGATACGCATCAAAGATGTCATTGGCTCGCTAATCGAGAGAGACAAGATCAAAGTGGTTCTCAACCTGAAGGCTGTGGATCACATCAATTATCTGAGCATTGGTGTTTTGCTGGAGCGGCTGAAAATCCTGCGCAGCCTCAACGGAGACCTGAAGCTCGCGGGGATGAGTCCTTACCTGAGGACCATATTCAGAGTGGTGGGTATGGATCAGTTCTTTGAAGAGTACACCTCACTGGAGGAAGCCATCGAAAGCTTCGGCGATGATTGGGAAGGGAGTGGAACCTATCACTAAGAGACTGTCTGGATGACCTCTTCCCATGCACCGGTGATGCCGGCGGAGGTCATGGACCTATTAAGGCCGGAGGCGGGAAAAAGGTATTTGGATGGAACGTTGGGTGGCGGTGGACATGCGGAACAGATCCTGGAACGAAGCGGTCCGGACGGACAGGTATTAGGTCTCGATCTGGACGGGGATGCCATTGTCGCGGCTCGGCAGAGGCTGGCCCGCTTTGGGGAGCGGCTGGTGGTGCGGGAGGGGAACTTTGCGAGGGCGGGAGAGATCCTGGCGGAGCTTGAATGGGGCAGGGTAAACGGGATTCTCCTAGACCTGGGGTATTCTTCTCTCCAGGTGGATTCTCCGGAGCGAGGATTCGGCTTCCAGAGAGACGCTCGGCTGGATATGCGGATGAATCGCCGACAAGACCTGGACGCCTATCAGATTGTGAACGGTTATCCGGCGGCGGAGCTCGGACGCTTGATTCGGGATTACGGTGAAGAGCGTTTCGCGCGGCCCATCGCTGCGGCGATTGCCAGGGAACGCGAAAGAGCGCCCATTGCAACGACACAACAATTGGCAGAGGTCGTGGCACGCACCGTCAGCAAAAGAAAGGGCCGCAGCGGTCGCAGGGGGGAAACAATCCACCCGGCAACGCGGGTCTTTCAGGCTTTGAGAATCGCGGTGAACCACGAGCTCGAGAACCTGGACGTTTTCTTGGACCGTGCCTATGAATTGCTCCTTTCCCATGGACGCATGGTCATCATTTCCTTTCACTCCCTGGAGGACCGTGCGGTCAAGCGGGCTTTTGGAAAATGGAGCAGGAGCTGTCTCTGTCCGCCCAGGAGCCCCGTGTGTCGCTGTGGTTGGAGCCGCAAGGTGAGTGTATTGACGCGTAAACCCCTGGTCCCTACTCCGGCTGAAATACGAGTCAATCCTCGCGCCCGGTCGGCAAAGTTGCGTGCCGTGGAAGGGGTCTAGAGGACGACAAAGGCATGACTGGCGCACTGAGTCGACGGAGATGGGCGGTGCCCGCCTCGCAGAAGCACGGGCGGGGAAAGGCACGCCGAACGATTTGGGGGGGGAATGCGTTGGCGGGGGTTGCTGTAGTGGCTTGTCTGGTGAGTTTGGCCCTGGCCCACGTGTGGTTGCGGCTGCAGGTAGTGCGCATGGGTTACGTCTTATCCGCCGCTAGCAAACTCCAGGGTCAATTGGAGCAGGAAAACCGAGAGCTCATGCTAGAACTGACTACCCTGACCTCGCCAGACCGTTTGGAACAGATGGCCCGTTCACGACTAGGGTTGGTTGAACCCCAGCAGGGCCAGGTGGTGGTGCTACCGTGAAGGGAAAGTCAAAATCCATAAGGCTGAGATTGGCCTTGGCCGCAACCGTTTTCCTAATGATGTTTGTTGCGGTGGGTCTCCGCGCTTTCCAGCTGCAGATCCTGCAGGGTGACAAGCTCAAACGGATGGGGGAAAAACAGCGTCTTCAAGAGTGGACACTTCTTCCCAAAAGAGGGTCCATTTTGGATCGGAACGGTGAACCCTTGGCCCTTAGCCTCGAAGCTCAGTCGGTTTACGTCCGACCGAGGCGTGTGGCAAAGCCGGTGCAAACGGCGAAGCATTTGGCCCGTGCTCTAGGTATCAATCGGAAACAGATGAAACAAAAGGTAACTGCAAAGAAGCCCTTTGTTTGGGTCAAGCGGCAGGCGACACCGAAGGAGGTTGAAAAGGTCCGGGCCCTTCGGTTGGAAGGCGTCGGGATGTATTACGAACCCAAGCGTTATTATCCCCATGGCCGGCTGGCGGGACAGGCCATAGGGTTTGTGGGTAGAGACTCGCAGGGGCTGGAAGGAGTTGAAGGTTACTACGATCGGTACATTCGGGGAGAAATAGGGTCTTCCGTCGTGGAGCGGGACGCGCTGGGGCGCAAAGTCATGGTGCAAGGGATCGAAAAGCTTGAGGTGCCGCCCGGGGCTGATATCCACCTCACACTGGACGCTTCAATCCAGAGTCTCGTGGAAAAGCAATTGGAGGCAACGGTGGAACGATTCGGGGCCAAGTCCGGCACTGCAGTTTTGGTGGAGCCGTCCACGGGAGAAGTGTTGGCCATGGCCAACTATCCCTTTTTCAATCCCAACCGGTTCTCCCGCTACCCATCCCACCTATGGCGCAACCGATCCGTTACGGACGGCTTTGAGCCGGGATCGACCTTTAAGGTTATCGGAGCGGCAGCGGCGCTCGAAGAAGCGGTGGTCGGGAGAGAGGATGTCTTTTACTGCGAGCTCGGCCAATACGCCTACGGTGGGCGGGTTATCCGGGATGAAAAAAAACACGGTTGGTTGACCCTGGATAAGATCATGAAATACTCCAGCAACATTGGCATCACAAAGGTCGTTCACAAGCTAAAAAAAGACAAGTTTTACAGTTATATTCGTAAATTTGGCTTTGGTAAGCGGACCGGCATCGACCTACCGGGTGAAACCGCTGGACTCCTACGGTCATCCTCTCGGTGGACCCGGGTGGATTTTGCCGCCCATGCCTTTGGACAGGGCATTGCCGTAACTCCCATACAGATGGTCATGGCCTATGCTGCCATTGCCAATGGGGGATTGCTCATGCGGCCCTATGTCGTGCGACGTGTGGTGGATTCCCAGGGAAAGGTTCTAGTGGAACATGAATCCCACGTTGTTCGTCGGGTCATTTCGGAAAAAACGGCCCGTGAAGTGACGGTGATGTTGCGGAGTGTTGTGAGTGAAGGTGGCACGGGGGTTAAGGCGGGTGTCCAGGGTTTTCAGGTGGCGGGAAAAACCGGCACTGCACAAAAGGCGGACCTCATTAACGGTGGCTATTCGGCGGATAAGAGAATTGCCTCATTCGTAGGCTTCGTGCCCGCGGAGGATCCCCGCATGGTTCTCCTGGTGTTATTGGATGAGCCCGAGGTGAACGTTTATGGGGGGGTGGTTGCGGCGCCACTCTTTCGACACATTGCGGGCGGTACTTTGAGACACCTCGGCATCGTGCCCCGGAGTAGACCCGTGATGCCGCTGCCGGAATTGAATGGAGCTAAAGTGGTCCCGGTCAAAAATGATCCCCTGCCGGTCCCAAGGAGGAAGAGGGCCTTTGGATTTCCGGATTTTCAGGGCATGAGTATGCGCGAGGCGGTGTCCAGAGCCAGTGCGCTGAAACTCCAGGTCAAATTAAACGGCCATGGTTACGTTGTGGGCCAGTCTCCGGCACCGGGTGCCGGTTGGCGTTACGGCAACACTCTGACCCTGACCCTCAAGGATCGCTGAGCATGCAGCTTAGGACGTTGATTGATACGGGTAAGGTCAAAGAAGTCACGGGCAACGTGACACAATCGGTGGGCGGTTTGGCCTACGATTCGAGGAACGTCAGACGGGGTGATGTTTTCTTTGCTGTTTCGGGAACTCAGGTCGACGGCCATGATTTTGTGGATCAGGCGGTGAAGCAGGGAGCCGTAGCCATCGTCGCAGAGCGGCGAGTGTCGGTTCCACCGGAAGTCACCTGGATCCAGGTGCAAAATGTGAGACGGACCATGGGAGAATGGGCGGACGCCTTCTATGATCACCCGAGTCGTCGCATGGTGCTTGTGGGTGTGACGGGTACCAACGGCAAGACAACGGTGACTTATCTCCTTGAGTCCATCTTTGCATCCGCAGGGATGCCTTGTGGGATTATCGGTACGGTGAATTACAGATTTCGAGACCAGATCCGGCCGGCGCCCCACACGACGCCGGAATCCGTGGACCTTCAAAAGCTGCTGGTAGAGATGGCACAGGCGGGCGTGCAATTCATGGGAATGGAAGTTTCCTCCCACGCACTGGAGATGGAACGAGTGAGGGGAATCGATTTCAACGGAGCATTGTTTACCAACCTTTCCCATGACCATCTCGATTTTCATGGCGACATGGATCACTACTTTATTTCTAAGAGCCGACTCTTCACGGACTATTTGACGGAAAGCTCCAAGGAAAAGAAGTTCGCAGTCATTCATGGCGCGGACCCCCGCGGCCTCGAACTCCTGAACAGGCGGTGGGCGAGCAGCATCGATGTGCTGAGCTATGGCTGCGACCCACAATGGGACGTTCATCCGGTGGACGTCAGGAGCGATCTGAAAGGGATGCGAGGAACCCTTCGAGTCAAGGACCGGTCCCTGGACTTTTCTACTGGACTCATTGGTACTCATAACCTCGAAAACATCCTCGGAGCCGTCGGGGTCGCTTACGCTTTGGAAATGACCATGGAGGCCGTCGCGAAGGGAATCGCATCCCTCGACTCCGTTCCCGGCCGGTTGGAGCGTGTTATTCATACCCTGGGTACCACGGTGTTGGTGGACTATGCCCATACGCCGGATGCGCTTGAGAAAGTGCTACTGGCCTTACGTCCTTTGTGTCCTGGCCGTCTTATTACCTTGTTCGGTTGCGGTGGCGACAGGGATCGTGAAAAGCGACCGGTGATGGGCGAAATTGCTGCGACTAACAGTGACCGGGTGGTGCTGACGTCCGACAATCCACGTACGGAAGATCCGTTAAAGATCATAGAGCAGGTCGAGGAGGGGATTAAGCGGGGAGGGCTAAGAAAGCAATCCGGTGCCGCCACCGCTCGCTCGAGCCAGGAGAAGTGCTACTGGGTGGAATCCGATCGGCGAGCCGCAATTCGGTTGGCCCTCGGCATGACCAGCGGGGATGATTTGCTTCTGGTGGCGGGAAAGGGACATGAGGACTACCAGATAATGGGCGAGCAAAGAGTGCATTTTGACGACCGGGAGGTGGTCAGAGAGGAAATGGCGCAGCTGAGGGCATAGTAAGGTTGCACATGGGTTGGACCAGGGAAGAGATTCTTGCGGCGACGGGTGGAGAGATCCTGCGACTCGGGAGACAGTCCGTCTTTGGTGATGTCGTGACGGATTCACAGCGGGCCGTGAGAAGATCCGTCTTCGTTGCGCTTCAGGGTCAACGAGTGGATGGCCACGCCTTCCTGGACGATGCCCTGCGTCGCGGCGCCGGTTGCCTCGTTGTCCACAAGAAATTGGGCAACCGAAAATTGAATCGCGTGAATCCAACGGTCATTAAAGTTGAAGATACCCTCAAAGCTCTTGGCGATCTGGCCCACTACCGCCGCCAGCGGGTGGCGCCGAAGGTCATGGCGATCACGGGTTCCAACGGTAAAACGACGACCAAAGAAATGGTCGCCTCCATCTGTCGTTTCGCGGCAATTCAAGGGTTGCCATTACGGGGCCGGGTGCTCAAGACGGAAGGGAACTACAACAACCTTGTGGGGTTGCCGTTGACTCTCCTGCGGCTCGCCAGCCGGGACAGGGTGGCGGTGGTGGAATTGGGAACCAGTGAGCCGGGTGAGATCCGGCGATTGACGGAAATTGCCGACCCCGACTTTGGGATCATTACGTCAGTAGCACCGGCGCATTTGACGGGACTCAATACCCTACGGGGTGTGGCCCGGGAAAAGGGTGCGCTTTTTCGCGACATGGGGCCTCGCGGTGTCGCCGTCGTTAACCTGGACGATCCCTGGACCCGCCGCTTGGGCAAGTCTTTCAAAGGGGGGAAGATCACCTACGGAACCAAAGGTGAGGTGAGGGGCGAAAAGCTTAAAGCCCTGGGTGAAAAAGGCACAGAGTTTACTCTCCGAGCGGGCGGAGGTAGGCGACGAGTGAGACTTCGGCTCCCGGGAGTCCATAACGTCTCAAATGCCCTCGGGGCGGCGGCCATGGCCTATGGATTGGGGGCAACCCTGGAAGCCATGAGGCGGGGATTGGAAGCCGTGAAGCCCATACCCATGCGCATGGCCGTGGAAAAAGTGAGGGGGATTGGCGTCATCAACGATGCCTACAATGCCAATCCTGCTTCCATGGAAGCGGCGTTAAAAGCCTTGGCCGCGATTGCGTGCAAGGGGAATCGAGTGGCGGTGTTGGGGGATATGCTTGAATTGGGCAGGCAGGCCTCGAAGCGGCACTACGAATTGGGGCAGGCGGTGGCTCGGAGCGGGCTGGATCACCTCTATCTCTTGGGACAATTCGCCCCCGAGGTGAGGCGAGGCGCTCTTGATCAGGGCATGGACGGTGACCGGGTAACCATCGGTAAAAATCACAGCAGTGTCGCAACCTTGCTGCATCGGCAGGCGAAGCGTGGAGACTGGTTCTTGTTTAAAGGATCCCGCGGAATAGGCATGGAAAAAGTGTTAGCAACCTTTAGGGTTATGGGAGGTTAGATCTTGCTCTTTCATCTCCTCTATCCTCTTCATACTTCCTATTCTGTATTTAACGTTTTTCGCTACATCACGTTTCGTGCAGCGCTGGCGGCACTCATGGCGCTGCTGCTGTCGTTCATCATTGGGCCCTATCTGATTCGCTCGCTGACAGCAATGCAGATCGGTCAACACATTAGAGAGGATGGTCCGTCCAGCCATAGCGCCAAGGCGGGGACTCCCACCATGGGAGGCACGCTCATCATTCTGGCTCTGGTTCTATCCACCCTGCTCCTTGCGGATATAACCAACATCTATATTTTGCTGGCTCTCTTTGTCACCCTTGGCTTCGGTGTTATCGGTTTCGCGGACGACGCCCTCAAACTGAGGCGCAAGAGCAGCAAGGGGCTCACCATGACCACGAAGTTGTTGTGCCAGATCGGAGTGGCGCTGGTGGCGGTGGTGATCCTGTACATGCAGCCTTCGTTCAATAGCGTTGTGGGTGTCCCGTTCCTCAAAAATCTGCGACCCGATATCGGCATGTGGTACATCCCATTTGCGGTGCTGGTGATCGTGGGTTCTTCCAATGCCGTTAACCTGACCGACGGCCTGGACGGGCTGGCCATAGGCCCCGTCATGGTGGCCGCCGCCACCTACGCCATGATCGTCTATGTGACAGGTCACGTTAAATTCGCCGAGTATCTGCAGATCCCTTACGTAGGACGAGTCGGAGAGCTCGCAATTTTTTGTGCTTGCATGGTGGCCTCCGGGTTGGGTTTTCTCTGGTTCAATACCTACCCGGCACAGATGTTCATGGGCGATGTGGGTTCCCTCGCCCTGGGAGCCGCCTTGGGAATCGTTGCCGTGATGAGCAAAAATGAGATCTTGTTGCTTATCGTCGGCGGAGTCTTTGTCCTGGAGGCCCTCTCGGTAATCTTTCAAGTGGTTTCCTTCAAGTTCAGAGGGAAAAGGGTGTTTTTGATGGCTCCCATTCATCACCACTACGAGCTCAAGGGGTGGCCGGAGCCTCAAATTATTGTTCGATTTTGGATCATCTCGGTCATCTGCGCATTGTTGGCGTTGAGTACCCTGAAACTCAGGTGAGGAAAGCGCGATGGTCGAGTCGTTTGCGGGTTTGATGATGGCGTCCCGGGAACCCGGTGAAGGGTCGTAGGTGAAAATTTTCGGTAACGACAACCTGATGAGTGCGGACAATGAAGCTCAAAGGAAGACAGGTCATGGTCTTGGGACTCGCACGTACGGGGCGTGAGGCGGCAAAGTTTCTGGTGGATCAGGGAGCCCATGTCGTGGTGAGTGATTGTCGGGGGAAAGGTGAGCTTCGTTCCGAGTTGGATGCCCTGGGAGGGATGCCCATCCGCTACTTTCTGGGCGGGGAAGAGAAGCATTGGATGGAAGGAATTGAAACCCTGGTGACCAGTCCGGGAGTGCCATCCGATAATCCGTTGCTTCAGGAAGCGTCGAGACGTGGAGTCGATATCCTGAGCGAGATCGAATTGGCCTATGGGTTCCTGAAGACTCCCCTGGTGGTGGTCACCGGGACCAATGGCAAGACCACGACAACAACACTCTTGGGTGACGTGGTGAACCGTGCGGGGATTCGAGCTTTTGTGGGAGGCAATATCGGCGCGCCGCTGATTTCTTTCGTCTCAGAAAACTGGGATTGGGGTGTGGTGGAGGTGAGCAGTTTTCAGCTGGAATGGGTAAATCGATTTCGTCCGCGGATTGCCATGTTGCTGAACCTTTCCGAAGATCATCTGGACCGTTATCCGAGCTACGAGGCCTATTGTGAGGTGAAGGGAAGGATCTTTTCCGCCCAGGAAAAACAGGACATGGCCATTCTCAATCGGGCGGACCCCAGAGTGTGGGCGTTTCGCAAGTCTCTAGCGGCACAGGTGGTGTCCTTCGGGTGGGATGAGGTCGACGAGGGCGTGTTTGCCCCGAGCGGAGAAATAGTCTGGCGCGGGAAGGGTTCGGAGGAAAAGTTCCCTCTAGCCAGGGTTAATCTCCAGGGCGTGCACAACGTGGAAAACCTGATGGCGGTGGTGTGCGCGGCAAAAGCCATGGGTATCGATGCCCGGTTCATTCAGCAGAGCATGGAGTCCTTTCCTGGCATCGAACACCGTCATGAGTTTGTCAGAGAAAAAGACGGGGTTCGATTTTACAATGATTCCAAGGGAACCAATGTGGGAGCCGTTTCGAAGTCTCTGGCCAGTTTTACTACTCCTGTGATCTTGCTTGCCGGCGGCATCGACAAAGGCGGCGATTACCGTGTGCTGGAGCAGGAAGTGAGAGAGAAGGTCAAGGCTCTCATCTTGTTTGGTTCCGCCAAGGAAATCATTCGCCGGGCTTTGGGACACCTGACGCAGACGGTTGTGGTGGATGACCTGGAATCGGCGGTCCGGGAAGCCATAGGTCACGCCGTGTCTGGTGATACCGTCCTGCTGTCGCCCGCCTGTTCGAGTTTTGACATGTTTGAAAACTACGAAGAGAGGGGAAGGGTTTTCAAGGACCTCGTCCATCGCCTATGAGGAACAGCCTTGGAGCCGATCGGTGGCTGTTTTTTGCCGTGCTTGCCCTTTTGGGCATCGGTATCACCATGGTGCTGAGCACGAGCTATCTTTACGCCCAGGAGCGATTTACCGACGGCACCTATCTATTTCGTAAGCAACTGTTGGCAGCGGGGGTAGGTGGACTGGCGTTGTTGGTGGCGGTTGCGGTTCCGCCCACTCTAGTGCGCCGGTTGGCCTATCCCGTGCTCTTTGGGACTCTATGTGTGCTGATTCTTGTTCTCATCCCGGGTATCGGTACAGCCTTTGGCGGCGCCAGGCGATGGATCTCTTTAGGCGGTTTTGTTTTTCAGCCGGCGGAGCTGGCCAAACTTTCGTTGGTCCTGTATCTGGCCCATTCTTTGGCAAAGAAAGATGACAAGGCCCCTACCTTTACGGTTAAGGTCCTGCCCCACTTGATTGTCGGTGGGGTCATGATCGGGTTGGTCCTCATGGAACCGGATTTTGGGGTGGGCCTCATGCTCGGGTCGCTGGTTGTTTTGATGTTGTTCATTGCGGGCGCAAAGATTTCTCATCTCGTCTATACGAGTCTCGCCGTACTGCCGTTTATGGTCATGTTCCTGGTGGGGGCGGACTACCGGTTGCGACGGTTGGCCGTGTTCCTGGATCCATGGCGGGACGCATCCAATAGCGGTTTCCAGATGATTCAATCCTATATCGCGTTTGGCTCTGGGGAGTTCTGGGGACGGGGCCTGGGGCAGAGTCGCCAGAAGTTGTTTTACTTGCCCGAAGCGCACACGGATTTCATTTACTCCGTGATCGGTGAGGAGTTGGGGTTGTGGGGGGCTCTATTGGTGCTCGGCCTGTTTGGGCTCATCGTTTTCAGAGGATTTCGTCTGGCACTGAAACTCCACGATCCTTTCGGACAGTATCTAGCCATCGGACTCACCACTATCCTCGGATTGCAGGCGTTGATTCATATGGCCGTGGTGATGGGCTTGATGCCGACGAAGGGTTTGGTGCTCCCGTTTATCAGCTATGGAGGATCCGCCATGGTGGTGAACCTGATGGGAGCTGGACTGTTGCTGGGTTTGTCGCGAAGGAGATTCGCGTGATGCGACTGATCATGGCGGGTGGCGGAACCGGGGGCCACTTGTTTCCGGGCCTTGCGGTGGCACGGGAATTCCAGCGCCGGGACGCCGCTACGAAGATTCTGTTCGTGGGCAGCGACAGGGGCATCGAAAGCCGTGTCTTGCCGGAGGAAGGGTTTCCCCTGGAAGCCTTGGCGATCAAAGGGATCAAGGGTCGGGGCATCGGGGGCATGCTGGAGGCTTTTTATCGTGTGCCGGTGAGCTTTGTGCGATCTATGGGAATCATTGCGAGATTTCGACCCGAGTGCTGCATTGGATTGGGGGGGTATGCTTCGGCGCCTCTGTTGTTTGCCGCGGCGGCAAGAAGAATTCGCTGCGCGATCATGGAGCAAAATCTCCGCCCCGGCCTGACCAATCGAATTTTGGGCTGGGTGGTCAACCGTATCTTTACGACGTTCAAGGAAAGCGTTTCGTATTTTCCCGTGCGTAAAGTGATGGAGACGGGCACTCCGGTGCGCTGGCCGGAGCTGCCGGTGGTGAAAAAAGACAACAAGCTCACCCTGCTGGTTTTTGGTGGCAGCGCCGGGGCGCATACAATCAACCAGAGCGTTGTGGACGCTCTGGGCCGTCTGCAGGATCTGGCGGGCGAGCTGAAGGTGATTCACCAAACGGGAGAGAGCGACTATGACCGGATTCAAGAGGCCTATGCGAGTCTCCCCTTTGATTCGGAAGTCGTGCGTTTCATTCATCGAATGGACGAGTCCTATGCAAAGACGGATCTCATTGTTTGCCGGGCGGGTGCCTCGACCATCGCAGAAATTACCGCCTTCGGAAAAGCGGCGATCCTGGTGCCCTATCCCTATGCGGCGGATGATCACCAGAGGCTGAATGCCGAGGCGCTGGAAGCTAACGGCGCCGCGGAAATGATTCTGGATCGAAAGCTGGACGGTGAAGAACTGGCCCGGCGCATTCGGAGCTTTCATGGGGACCGCCGTCGCATTGAGGCCATGGGTGCCGCAGCACGTAAACTGGGCAAGCCCGATGCGGCCAAGAGGATCGTGGATGAGTGTTACGCGTTGTTAAAAGAATAAAGAGAGTAACGTAAGGTCTAAAAGATGCTTCAGCGAAAGCACGGAATTCATTTCGTCGGTATCGGTGGTATCGGGATGAGCGGGATAGCGGAGATCCTGCTGAACCTGGGCTATGAAATCAGCGGATCGGATCTCGTGGAAAGCCAGGCGACCCAGCGGCTTCGGTCCATGGGTGCGAAAATTGTCATTGGTCATGAGGCGACCAACCTGGATTCTAATCCTTCCGTAGTGGTCATCTCATCGGCGGTGAAGTATTCCAATCCAGAGGTCCTGGAGGCCCGCCGGCGTAGGATCCCCGTGATCCCGCGGGCGGAGATGCTGGCCGAGTTGATGCGCATGAAGTACGGCGTGGCGGTGGCCGGAAGCCACGGCAAGACCACCACCACGTCTATGGTTTCTTCGGTCCTCAGCGCGGCTGGATTGGATCCCACCGTGGTTATCGGAGGACGGGTGAAATCTTTGGGCAGTAACGCTAGATCCGGCAAAGGGGAATACCTGGTGGCGGAGGCGGATGAAAGCGATGGAACGTTTCTCCTTCTGAGCCCTACCATTGCCCTGGTCACGAACATTGATTGCGAGCATATGGAGTTTCACAGGTCCATGGATGGGTTGAAGGAGAGTTTTCTCAACTTCATAAATAAGGTCCCCTTTTACGGTCAGGCGGTGTTGTGTCTGGATGATCCTCACGTGCGCAGCCTGCTTCCGAAAGTGAACAAACCCTACGTGACCTATGGGCTGACGCCGGAAGCGGATTTCTTTGCCAAAGACCTCCAGGCCAAAGGGATGACGATGGAATTTCTCGTCTGTCACCAATCGGGTCCTCTCGGTCCCATCAAGCTTCATATGCCCGGCCGTCACAATGTGACCAACGCCCTGTCTGCCGTGGCTGTGGGGCAAGAACTGGGCGTTCCCTTTGAACGCATTGCCGCATTTCTGGAAGCGTTCATGGGTATTCACCGTCGGATCGAGATCAAAGGGGAGCCCCGCAATATCATGGTCATCGACGACTACGGTCACCACCCGGCGGAAATCCGCGCCACCATTTCAGCCATTCGCGAAGGCTGGAGCCGTCCCTTGACGGTCATCTTTCAGCCCCATCGTTACACGCGGACCCGCGATCTTTTTGACGAGTTTTTGACCGCTTTTGACGGTGTGGACCGATTGGTTGTTACGGACATCTATTCCGCCGGAGAGGACGAGATTCCCGGTGTCCACTCGGAGGCTCTCTATAGAGCCATTCGGCGCCGGGGCCATATGGAAGTTCATTATGTCCCCGACAAAAAGGATGTGGTGGAAACATTGTGTCCCGAGCTCCAGGCGGGAGACATGGTTTTAACCTTGGGAGCCGGCGACATCTACAAAGTCGGTGAAGCGCTGGTGGAGTCACTTGAAGGATGATGGCCGGATCGTCGAAAAATACGTTGTCGTCGGAGCTCAAATCCATCGCCGGGTTGAGCTGCAGGGTGAACGAGCATCTTGCGCGCTACACCTCCATGAAGGTTGGAGGTCCGGCGGACTTTTTTATCGATGTTCAGAATCATGGGAGCCTCGCACCTCTGTTGCGGACATTGAGTCAAAATCGAGTTCCGTTTTACCTTTTGGGTCGTGGCAGCAACGTCCTGGTCAGCGATCTGGGAGTCCGGGGAGCGGTTGTGCGCCTGGGAGCGGAGTTCAGAAAGGTTGTTTGGCAGGAGGAGAAGTCCGCGGTGCGCGCCACCCTGGGTGCGGCCTATCCCATGGCGCGATTGGTACGAGACGCCATGATTCGGGGATACGCGGGATTGGAGTTTGCGGAAGGGATACCCGGCAGCGTGGGCGGAGCGCTGGTCATGAACGCTGGTGCCTATGGGTCCGAGATGGAAAGGGTGGTGGAGCGAGTGGACGGCGTAACGTATCAGGGGAAGCCCGTGTCGTTACCTAAAGAGGAGATGGTCTTTTCCTATCGAAACATCCGGCTTCCGCAGGAGATGATCGTAACTAGAGTGCAAATTCTTCTGAGCAAAGGAAACGCCAACGACGTGAGCCGAAGGGTTCGTGACCTGGTCCAAATAAGAAAAGAGAAACAACCCACCGGTTATCCTAACTCTGGATCCATGTTTCGTAATCCACCGGGGGATTTTGCCGCCAGACTCATTGAGGCGGCGGGACTGAAGGGCAAAAAGATCGGTAATGCAAGTATCTCGGAGCGCCATGCCAATTTTATTGTGAATCTCGGGGGAGCGAAGGCGGAAGAGGTGCGACGGTTGATGGAGATGGCAGGGGCTACGGTCAAGAAAAAATGGGGAGTGGAGCTTGTGCCGGAGGTTCATTTCCTGGGGGAATGGAAAGCTCGGAGCGCAGAGAGGAAGGTTAGATCCCATAGGACGTAGCAGGCGTGGGATCTTCCTGAACAGAAAGATCGGGGTCATTCTGGGAGGTCCATCAGCGGAAAGCGAGATTTCGAGAACTTCGGGTCGGGAAGTGATCAAGGCCCTTAGGATGAAAGGATACCGGGTGACGGCCATTGAGGCTCGACGGGACCTGGCCCTGCGGTTGAGGAAGCAAAAGGTTGGAGTTGTTTTTAATGCGTTGCACGGAAAGATTGGCGAGGACGGAGCCGTACAAGGTTTGCTGGAAGTGATGGGCATTCCATACACGGGTTCCGGTGTAACAGCCTCTGCGTTGAGCATGGATAAAGTCCTCGCAAAGGAACTTTTCATGAGGAGGGGAATCCCCACACCGCCCTACCGGGTGGTCACCAGAGGAGAGCGGAGGCCCAAGAACGGTCTGAGTCTCCCCGTTGTAGTGAAACCTCGAAGCGAAGGCTCAACCCTCGGAGTCACCATCGTACGCAAGAGTGGCGAGCTGGGTAAAGCCTTTGCGAGAGCTCTCCGGTTTGACCCTACCTGCCTGGTGGAGAAGTACATACCCGGAAGAGAAATTGCCGTGGGATTGTTGAACGGACGCGCCCTCGGAGCCATCGAGATTCGTCCGAAAAAGGGTTTTTACGACTACCGGACAAAATACACGCCGGGAATGGCGGACCACCTGTACCCCGCTCCCCTTGGTAAGAGGGTTTACGGTAGGGCCATGAAACTTGCCGAAGAGGCTAGCTCCGTATTGGGTTGCGAAGGTTCTCCCAGGGTCGACTTGAGGGTGACCCGGGAGGGAAAAGTCTTTGTGTTGGAGGTCAACACGCTTCCGGGTCTCACTCCCATTAGCCTGCTTCCTGAGATCGCCAAAGGCGAAGGCATCGAATTTCCCGATCTCGTGGAGGTAATCTTGGACGGCGCAAGACTGAAAACCATGGTGAAGCGTGCCGGTTTCCGTTGAGGGTGGTTGAGTCGAATTGAAGGTTATAACGATACCGCCCATGAACGGGTGGCGACAGCGAGATGAAGAAACGACGCAGATCGAAATCCTGGGGCAAAAAACTCGTCACTCCCGCGGTCTATCTTGTTGCCGTTGTCTTGATCGTGGCGGTAGCACGAATCACCGTGGATTGGTCTTCCGTCACGGGCGGCGTCGATCATTTCAAAACGGTTTTGACTACCCATCCCTATTTTGCGGTGAAAGAAATTACAGTGACGGGAAACAAAAAGATCGGCGGTTCCGAGATCGTGGCCCTGACGGGACTGAGACCGGGGGTCAACATCTGGAAAGTGGATCCAGCCCGGGTCGAAGCGAATCTCAACCGCCACCCTTGGATTCGTGGACAGGTGGTGCGGCGGGAATTTCCGCAACGTGTCATCATTCAGATCGAGGAATGGAAAACCAAAGGAATCGTGGTGTTGGAAAAACTCTATTATGCCAATGCCGAGGGTATCGTCTTTAAGGCCGTGGAACTGGGAGAGAAGACGAATCTGCCTTTCATTACGGGGCTGGGAAAGGAGCGCACGGATTTGGATGATCACCGGGTGCGGAACAAAATTTCCGAGGCGCTAACGTTGAGTGAAATCTTTTCAAAGCATTCCATGGCGGTATCCGAGATCCAGCTTCGAGCCGAGGGCGGAGTGATTGCGTATCCCCTTGCGCATCGGGTGCCGCTGCATATGGGGTGGGGAAACTGGACCCGGAAGGTCGGGCACTTAAAGCGCGTTTGGACGGAATGGAAGGGCAGGGAAAATATCCTCGCCTCTTTGGACATGAGCTTTCGCGGCCAGGTGGTGGTGAAATGGCGGGGACGGACCAACGCCGGGTGATTGAACTGATGGTTGGACTTTTCATGGTGTCAGAAGTTTTACAAATTCGCCGGTCAAAGTAGGGCATTATGGCAAAGAAAAGTCTTGTTGTCGGCTTGGATATCGGTACCTACAAGATTTGCGCCGTCGTGGGTGAGTTGGGAGATTCCGGCATTGAGATCATCGGTGTGGGAACGCACCCTTCCCACGGCTTGAGAAAAGGCGTGGTGATCGACATTGAGAGCACGGTCGGTTCCATCAAGCGAGCGGTGGAAGAGGCGGAGATCATGGCCGGGTGTGAAATCCATAGCGTCTTTGCCGGCATTGCCGGAGGACACATTAAAGGCTTCAACAGCCATGGAGTGGTGGCGGTGAAAAACAAAGAGGTGGCCAAAGGGGACATCGAGCGGGTGATCGACGCGGGCCGGGCGGTGGCTATCCCCATGGATCGTGAAGTCCTTCATATCCTCCCCCAAGAGTTCATCGTGGATGACCAGGATGGCATCAAAGAGCCTCTGGGCATGTCCGGCGTTCGATTGGAGGCCAAGGTTCACATCGTCACGGGAGCGGCCACCTCCGCGCAAAACATTATCAAGTGCTGTAACCGGACGGGCCTGAACGTGACGGAGTTCGTGTTGGAGCCGCTGGCGTCCGCCGAAGCTGTGCTGACTCCGGAGGAGCGGGAACTGGGGGTCGTCCTGGTGGATATGGGTGGGGGAACCACCGACATTGTGCTTTACCATGACGGTGCGGTGAAGCACACAGCGGTGTTGGGTGTCGGGGGCAATCACCTGACCAACGACATCGCCGCCGGACTGAGAACCCCCATTGCTGAAGCGGAGCGCATCAAGCAGCGTTTTGGTGCTGCGAAGGTTTCCATGGCGACGGGGGACGATGAAGTGGAAGTGCCCAGCATGGGAGGCCGAACCCCCCGTGCCATCTCACGGCGGATTTTGTGTGAGATCATTGAACCCCGTCTGGAAGAGATATTTCAATTGGTGCGCCGGGAAATTCTCAAGTCAGGTTTTGAGGATTCCCTGGCGTCGGGAATGGTCATGACCGGGGGATCCACCCTGTTGCCGGGCATGGTGGAGCTTGCGGAAGAGACCTGTAATATGCCGGTGCGGCTAGGGCTTCCCACTCAGGTGGGAGGGCTCACGGAGGTGATCTCCAGTCCTGCTTACTCCACGGGAGTCGGTTTGGCGCTTTTTGGTCTGAAGCGCCAGGACAGAAAGATCATTCGAATTGCCGAGAAGAACGTGATTTCGAAAGTCAGCAACCGGATGGTGGAATGGTTTAACGAGTTCTTTTAAGGAGAAGGAGGAGTGCTATGTTTGAGATTGTGGAGCAAATCCAGCTGAGCGCACGGATCAAGGCGGTAGGCGTCGGTGGTGGAGGAGGAAACGCCATCAATACCATGATTGGCGCAGACCTCCAAGGGGTTGACTTTATCGTAGCCAATACCGATGCGCAGGCACTGGAAGCTAGCGGGGCTGAGGCAAGGATTCAACTTGGAGAAAAGATCACCAAAGGGTTGGGAGCCGGGGCGAATCCCGACGTGGGTCGCCAAGCTGCGCTGGAAGATCGGGACCGCTTGCGGGATTGCTTGGGCGGAGCGGACATGGTTTTTATCACCGCGGGGATGGGGGGCGGCACAGGTACAGGAGGTGCTCCCATCATCGCTCAAGTGGCGCGTGAGGCCGGTGCGCTCACCGTGGGAGTCGTGACCAAGCCATTCATCTTCGAAGGTAAGAAGAGAATGAAGCAGGCGGAGGAAGGGTTAAAAGAACTCAAGGACAATGTCGACACTTTAATCGTGATTCCGAATCAACGGTTGTTGAGCATTGCGGGTAAGGCCACCACCCTGCTGGAGACCTTCAAGATGGCGGACGGTGTTTTGCTTCAAGCGGTGAGGGGCATCTCCGACCTGATCGTGACTCCGGGTCTCATCAACTTGGATTTCGCCGACGTGAGAACCGTAATGCTGGAGATGGGTTTTGCCCTGATGGGCGCCGCCTCCGCGTCGGGGGAAAATCGCGCCGTGGAAGCTGCCCAGAAGGCGGTTTCCAGTCCGTTGTTGGAAGATGTCTCCATTCATGGAGCAAAGGGCGTCTTAATCAATATTACCGGGGGACCGGACCTAAGCCTCCATGAAGTGAACGAAGCGGCTTCTATGATTCAGAACGAAGCCCACGATGACGCCAACATCATATTTGGCGCCGTGATTGACGATCGCATTACCGACGAAATCAGGATCACTGTGATCGCTACCGGTTTTGGTGACAAGGAAAAGGCAAAAAAGACTCTGAAGGGCTCGGCGTCGGCGGAAAGTTTACCCAATCCCAACAGTCCACCCAAGAGCCGGAAGGTGGTTCACCTGGGGACCATCATCGATGACATCGATGCTCCCACATGGCAACGCAAGAAGCAGGATTCCAAGGAGCCGGATACCATTCAGCTGGAAAAGCCCCTTTCTGATCCGGAGCAGGAGGATGAGTTCGATATCCCGACGTTTTTAAGGAAGCGAATGGATTAAGCGGCGGGGAGACTCAACTAGGGGGGGGCGCGGTCTTTCCCTCTGCGATCAGATAGGCAATGGCGTAGCTCTCCGAATGGGTGATGGAGAGTGAGAACCGGTCAACTCCAAGCTCCCGGGCGAAGTCTGCTGCTTTGTTATGAAGCGAGATACCCGGTTCTCCCGTCAAGGCCAGTACCACCTCGATTTCCGACCATCCTAAGCGGCGACCCCAGCCGCGACCCAGCGCTTTCATAACGGCTTCCTTGGCGGCAAAACGCCCGGCGTAACTTTCAAATTTTCTTTTGCGCGCTTCACAGTATTCGATCTCCTGCGGTGTAAACACTCGCTGCCGAACCCTTCGTCCGATCCTGGGATCCTCCAGAGCGTCTTTCACCCGCACCACTTCGATTAAATCGACGCCGACACCCAGTATCATCGGTTTCCATTCCTAATCGTCATTGTTGTCGCTCCCGCTGGGCTTCCTCTCCACCAAAATGAACAGAGGCGCCACAGCCCAGACCCCTAGCACGAGACCTGCAAGAGTCCAAGCGACCCTACCCCGTCCGGATTTTGTGGCGATGATATAGCACAGAAGGGCGTTCAAACCATGGATCACGGATGCGGTTCGGATTAACGTGGTCTCATCGATATGGGGTTGGATGAAGTAAATGCCTGATAAATATCCGATCGCGTGAATGAGTTCCGGCATGATTGGGCCTGCAGTGCTTTTCCGCCAGATGCCTGTCCGAGATGCAGCTCTTGACGGTCCCTTCTTCTCCCTAATATACTTAATCGCGCTCGAAATGAGAACTAACGGTATGGCTGTCAAAACCATCGAATGGAAAAATGACCAGGTCATTCTTCTGGATCAACGAGTCCTTCCGGAAAAAGAAGTCTATCGAATCTACCGAGATTACGCGGATCTGGCCACGGCTATCCGTGAAATGGTGATTCGGGGCGCCCCGGCCATTGGCGTAGCGGCGGCCATGGGGATCGCCCTCGGTGCGTTGTGGGTTAAGGACAAAAATTTTGATCGAGAGGTGGAACGTATCTTCGGGGTCTTTGCCAAGACGCGACCCACGGCGGTTAATCTGTTCTGGGCCCTGGATCGAATGCGGCGGGTCTATATTGAAAATCGGACCAAAGGGATCGATGTGGTGAAAAAACTCCTGAAGCAGGAGGCTAAGGTCATTTACGAAGAAGACATTGCGGCAAACCGCCATCTGGGCAAGCTGGGGGCCAAACTGCTGCGCAACGGGGCTCGAGTCCTCACCACCTGCAACGCCGGGGCGCTGGCCACAGCGGGATATGGAACGGCCCTGGGGGTCATCCGGGCCATGAAAGATGCCGGCAAGCAGGTGCAGGTCTTTGTCAATGAGACCCGTCCGTTTTTGCAAGGGGCAAGGCTTACCGCCTGGGAGCTCAAGAAGGACAAGATTCCCGTCACCCTGCTTACAGACAACATGGTCGGTTATCTTATGCAGAGGGGACATCTCGACGCGGTTGTTGTGGGAGCGGATCGGGTGGCCGCCAATGGTGACGTGGCAAACAAGATCGGTACGTATACCATCGCCGTACTGGCCAATCGGCACAAGGTCCCCTTCTACGTAGCCTGCCCAACATCAACAGTGGATTTGAAGTGCACCTCAGGGTCTGGAATTCCCATAGAGGAACGGGATGGCAAGGAGATTACCCATTTCTGTGGTCGTCCCATTGCCCCCCGGGGCGTCGGCGTGCTCAATCCCGCTTTTGATATCACCGATCAGGAATTGGTCTCCGCCATCATTACCGAAAAGGGTGTTATTGGAGCGCCCTATGCTCGAAACCTGCGCGCCTATGTACGAGATTCATAAAAAGGAAGAGCTGGAAGAACTCTTTCATACCTGGGGGAAGCCGCCCGACCAATGGAGAGTCGGCACCGAGTATGAAAAGGTCGGCATTGACCGCAATACGGGAAGGGCTATTCCCTTTTCCGGTCCCCGGGGCGTGGAGAGTATCCTCAAGTCTTTGGTGGAGCGCTACGGCTGGGAACCGAAGGAAGAGGACGGACATATCATAGCCCTCAAAAGAGAGAAGGCCGAGGTTCATCTCGAACCGGGAGGGCAAATCGAACTGAGTGGAGAGCCCTGTGAGAGTATCCATTGCAGCTTCACAGAGTTTAATCAGCATGTGCGGGAGCTGCTGGAAGTGGCCGAGGAACTGGATATCACGTTTCTGGGACTTGGCATACAGCCGGTCAGTGCCGTGGAGGAAATTGAGTGGGTACCCAAGCGTCGCTATCGGATCATGGGACCCTATATGCCGAAGGTGGGAACCATGGGCCAGCGCATGATGAAGCAGACCGCCACCGTGCAGGCCAATATCGATTTTGAGGGTGAAGCGGATGCCATGGCGAAATTCCGTACCGGCATGGGCATTTCGCCTCTCATCAATGCCATTTTTGCCAACTCTCCGATTTCGGAGGGTGTTCTAAACGGCTACAAATCGTTCCGAGGTCATATCTGGACCCTGACGGATCGACACCGGTGCGGTCTCTTGCCCTTCGCGTTTCTCCCTGAGGTGAACTTCGGGCACTTCGTGGAGTATGCCCTCGACGTGCCCATGTATTTCATCTTGCGCGATGGCAACTATATTGATTTTACGGGTATTCCCTTCCGTCACTACCTGACCCACGGTCACAAGGGATATCAGGCTCTCCAGGAGGACTGGGAACTGCACTTGACGACTCTGTTCCCCGAGGTGCGAATCAAACGCTACATGGAAATTCGTTCCGCCGACAGCCAGTCCCCGGAGTTAATGCCCGCCCTATCGGCTTTGATCAAAGGCATCTTTTACGAATCGGATTGCCTGGATGCCGCCTGGGATCTGGTCAAGACGTGGAGCTGGGATGAAAGAATGAAGCTCTACCACGATACCCACGTGGAAGCCCTGGGAGCGAGGATACGACGCTATTCGGTGCTGGAGCCGTGCAAGGAGCTTTTTTACATAGCCTGGGAAGGCTTGAAACGACAACGGTCCCTGAACAGCAACAGAGAGGATGAAACCATCTATCTCAAACCCCTTCAGGAACTGCTGGTGAACCTGGGGAAATGTCCTGCGGATCTCCTGGAAGAGCAGTGGGACGGTGAGGGGAAACAGGACTTTAACAAGCTCATCGATTACAGTGCCTATAGAATGCCCTAGCCGGGTTCCACATAGCTGCAACCTCCCGTCAGGTGGACAATTTTAGGGTCTTAGGGTAAATTATTTACGGGATGAAACGGCCCAGATATATTGTCGTAGAGGGCCCCATCGGCGTTGGAAAGACAAGCCTGGCAAAGAGCCTCGCTGCGGAATTTCATGCCCGGTCGGTATTTGAAAAAGTAGAAGAAAATCCCTTTCTCGTTAAGTTCTACGAAGATCGCGAGAGCTACGCCTTCCAGGCCCAGATTTTCTTTTTGTTGAGCCGGTATCAGCAGCAGCGGGAGCTGATCCAGCAGGATCTTTTCAATCGCAATGCCGTTTCCGATTACCTGTTCGCCAAGGATCGCATCTTCGCCGCACTTAACCTGAGCAGCGAAGAACTGGCCTTGTACAAACAACTCTATCAGCTCCTGGGGCCCCGGGTGCCAAAGCCCGATCTGGTCGTATACTTGCAGGCGAGGCCCGACGTTCTTTACAAAAGAGTCAAAAAAAGAGATAAAACGTTCGATAAAGAAATAACCCCCGAGTACCTGACCGAGGTGGCCCGGGCTTACAACGAGTTCTTTTTTCGTTACGACGAGAGCCCGTTGTTGACCATCAACACCTCGGATATTGATTTCATTGAGAGCAGCGAAGACCTGGCTGACTTGATCAAAGAAATCAATACCATGGGCTCAGGGACACAGCATTATATACCGCTTGGATCCAGGTAGCCTGGACTGAGACGGACGGCGACAGTCAAGTAGTCTGCCAACACGATGGGTCTGAACCAGGCCTCTCGGCAGAGTTAGCCTTCCAGCTCTCTCCGGGAGGCTTTTTTTATTTATTGGAGGTACCATCGATGGAAGCAAAAGTTACGGTGCCTGAAATCAAGAAGATGAAACAAACGGGGCAGAAGATCTCCGTCCTGACGGCCTATGATTATTGCTTTGCGCGGATTCTCGACCAGGCCGGCATTGATATTCTGCTTGTGGGGGATTCTCTGGGCTCCGTGATCCAGGGGAAAGAAAATACTCTCACCGTAACCATGGACGAAATGATTTATCACACGAAGGCCGTGGCACGGGGACGCCAAAGGGCCTTACTTGTGGCTGATATGCCTTTTCTATCGTTTCAGGTCAGTGTGGAGGATGCCATACGGAACGCGGGGAGGTTTATCGGAGAGGCGGGTGCCGAGGCCGTGAAGTTGGAAGGTGGCACACGAGTTCGTCGGACCGTCCAGGCCCTCGTCCAGGCGGGGATTCCGGTCATGGGTCACGTGGGCCTGACCCCGCAGTCGATTCATCAGTTCGGCGGGTACCGGGTGCAGGGGAAACAGGAGGAGGGGAGAAAATTGATTGTCGAAGATGCCCTGGCGTTAAAGGAAGCGGGGGCCTTCGCCGTGGTACTGGAAGGGATCCCAGAGGACCTGGCTGCTGAGATTACCAGCCGGCTCGTTATCCCCACCATCGGCATCGGAGCAGGTCTCCATTGCGACGGGCAGGTCCTCGTCGTACATGACATGCTGGGTTTATTCGACCGGTTTACCCCCAAGTTCGTGAAACAATACGCCAACGTCACAGCGGTCATGACGGAGGCGGTGGAACGATTCATTGCAGAGGTTCGGGATAAGAAGTTTCCCGAAGAACGCCATTCCTTTCACTGACGTCGACGGAGATGCAGACCATAAAGACATGCCGGGAAATGCGGGAATGGAGCGAGGGACAAAGGCTCCGCCAAAAACGCATTGTTCTGGTCCCGACCATGGGATTTTTCCACGAGGGACACTTGCAGTTAATGCGTGAAGGTCGAAAGCGAGGAGACCTGGTGGTCGTCTCCATCTTTGTTAACCCGACTCAATTCGGTCCCAACGAGGATTTCAAGAGCTACCCTCGGGACCTCGAGAGGGACCGGAAGCTGCTGGCGAATGAAAAGGTGGATCTCCTGTTTCACCCTTCAGAGTCGGAAATCTATCCCGACGGATACCAGACCAACGTCGAAGTGGATGAGCTCAGCCAATATCTGTGCGGCGCGCACCGTCCCGGCCACTTCCGCGGAGTTTGCACCGTGGTGAACAAACTCTTCAACATCGTGCGGCCTCACGTAGCCGTGTTCGGGTTGAAGGACTATCAGCAATTCCTTATCGTGCGCCGTATGGTGCAGGACCTAAACCTCGACGTGGACGTGGTGGGAGTCCCCACTGTGCGGGAGAGCGATGGCCTGGCCATGAGTTCCCGCAACCATTATCTCAATAAGACCGAGCGGGTAGCAGCCCTCTGTCTCCGGAAGGCTTTGTTCCAGGCCAAGGAGCTGGTGCGGCGCGGCGAGAGAAGCCGATCGGCAATCCTTGAACAAGTCGCGGTGGAGCTCAAAAAGGAGCCGTTGGCCCGGGTGGAATACATTGAAGTATGCGACACAGAGAACCTCAGGCCTCTTGAGGCGTTTCGGGATAAGGCTCTCCTGGCTTTGGCGGTACACATTGGTGGCGCCCGGCTTATTGATCATACCATCTTAAGGGCTGCGGGATAGTCATGTATACTTGTATGTTGAAGGGTAAAATTCACGGCGCCACGGTAACCGATGCCAGCGTCGAGTACGAGGGCAGCCTCACCATCGATCCGGATCTCATGGCGGCGGCCAACATCGTTGCCTATGAAAAAGTGGCCGTATGGAGCCTAACCAGCGGTGAGCGTCTCGAGACCTATGCCATTCCCGGGGAGGCCGGATCCGGGGAAATCTGCGCCAACGGTGCTGCAGCTTTGAGAATTAAACGAGGTGAAAAAGTTATCATTGCCGCCTTTGTGTGGCTGGACGATTGCGAGTCGCCGCAGCACCAGCCCCATCGAGTCTTTGTGGATGAACACAATCACATTTCGCGCCATAGGGTAGGTCCGTGAGTGGAGGTTGAGGAATTTAGTGGCACAAAAGGCGGCTAAAGAGCAGATTGTCTGTGTCAATCGACGCGCGCGTTTCGACTATTTCGTTGAGGAGAGCTTTGAGGCGGGGATTGCCCTGGTGGGCAGCGAGGTGAAGGCTCTTCGGGAGGGTAAAGCCCAGCTCAAGGACAGCTTTGGTCGCATCAATCGGGGCGAGGCGTTTCTGCATAACGCCCATATCAGCCCCTACGGGGCCTCCAGTATGTTCAACCATGAACCGACCAGGACGCGTAAGTTGCTGTTACATAAGAAAGAAATTCTCCGGCTCACGGGTAAGGTCAAGGAGCGAGGGTTGACCCTCGTCCCCCTGAAGATATACTTTAAAAATGGGCGGGCGAAGGTGGAATTGGCGCTGGCCAGAGGCAAAAAGGCCTACGACAAGCGTGATTCCATTCGTCGCAAGGAAGAGCGGCGTGAGGTGGAAAGATCTTTGAAATCACGGCAAAGAGCTTGATCTTTACTTAACACTCAGCACTCGTAATTCGTCACTCAATATGGGGGCGACCAGGCTTCGACGGGGGTGGGAAGTCAAAGAGGCATGCCGGGGTCCTGTTGGCCCGTAAAACAAACAGGCTGCATTTAACTGCAGACGATTTTGAATACTCCCTAGCTGCCTAACCGCAGTTAGCGTCTTACCGACTCTCTCCCGCGGGGCCGGATAAGACGTCATTTAGCGGGATGGACCGATTCTCCTGCCGGAGGGGATGAGGTCGAGATTTAAACCGGATGGCCTGTTGAGACCCTGCCACTGGGGGCTTACTGGGTGAGATTAAAACAGCGGCTAAGCATGTAGTCTTATTTGATGGAAGACCTTCGGACGGGGGTTCGATTCCCCCCGCCTCCACCATTCGACTCGCTTTTCGATGAATTCAAGGCTCGCTTATCGCGAGCCTTTTTTATTTGGCGAGAACAGCGTTGTTTATTGAACAGTGATATTCTAGGCTCTGAAGAGGATGAAAAAGTCGATTCGGCTAAATTTCCATCTCCCAACACTTCCCAACAGGGCCCTCTCTCGGTTTGACATAATAGCCGTTTGTCCGATAATTTTTCCTGGATCTATTAGAGATTGATCGACCGAATCACTGGCAAACCCGGAGTAAAAAATGTTTCAAGACTTTCGCGTATATGATGCTGATGCGCACGTGATTTTGAGTCCCAGGATGTGGGAAGATCTGCCGGCGGAATTCTCCGCGCGGCGGCCGCGCGCCCTTACGGTCTCAGATCAGGAAGGGATGGGCCGGTGGAACTCGGGCTGGCTGATCGACGGTCGAATGCAGCCGCACCCGTACGGACCCGCGACGCAGGGAGCCAATACGCCCAAAGACGTTCTTTCGGAATTCGGCGCGAATCCCGAGGTCGTGGAAATCCTGGACCTCTCCAACCCCGAGGCCCGAATCCGCGCCATAGACAAAGCGGGTATAGACATTCAGTTCGTATTTCCCACGACGTTGTACGCGAATGCGACGTTGGACCCGGCTTACGAGGCTGCGCTGTTCCGGGCATACAATCGGTACGCCGCGCGGCAGTGCAAACACGCTCCTAAACGGCTCAAGTGGGCGGGGCTCCTTCCGCTGCGTGATACCCGGCAAGGATGCGAGGCCCTCCAGGAGATGGTTAATTCCGGGGCAAGCGCTGTGGTAGTGTACGGCACGGCAGGAGACTACATGTTGTCCGATCCTGCGTTCTCACCCGTTTGGGATGAACTGGGGCGCAGTGGTCTACCGCTTTGCGTACATATGGGAATGAGTTTCCCGCCCTTCGAGCGCCTCTGCCAGAGCAGGCTCGACGCCCACGCCATCGGCATGTCGCTGCCCGCTGTCCTCGCCTTTGTGTCCATCGTGGGACATGGCATGCTCGACAAGTATCCCAACTTGAAGGTGGCCTTCCTGGAATTCGGCGCCGAGTGGTTGTTTTACATGGCCGGGCGCATCGGCCACTATCTTCCCACCTACCGGACCGACGCGGCGCTCATGAGGCTGCCAAAGAACGACATTGGACACTACCTCAAATCGGGCAGGTTGTTCGTGGCTCCGGAAGCCGAGGATCCCATGTTGCTGGGTGAGATGGAGCTGGTGGGCGAGGATCATATTCTTTTTGCTTCGGACTTTCCCCATGGCGAGGCAAGGGAAAACGCCGCCACGGAGATCGCGAATCGATCCGATCTCACCAAGGAACAGAAAGCGAAATTTCTTTACGATAACGCCGTGCGCCTTTACGGCGAGCCTTGATCAAGGTTGTTCCGACTTAAATTAGTAACCCAGTGTATGCCGATTGGGTCGCTGCCTCTTTCAGCAGGTCCAACCTCTGTTAGAATTATCCAAGCATAGGAATCATTCGGCCCCGCTGCTTGCGTATCGTTTGGCCCTGCAATAGGCTGCAATAACGCGGGGAAATCATGGAGACCGGAGATAAAAAGGCCGAGCCTTTTCGATCGGGTTTTGTGGCGATCATCGGGCGCCCCAACGTGGGAAAGTCCACGTTGATGAACCATCTGCTGGAGGAGAAGGTTGCTATCGTAACGCCGAAGCCGCAAACCACCCGTAATCAGATCAGAGGAATCCGGACGACCCCGACCTCACAAATTATTTTTCTCGATACGCCGGGTATCCACCGGGCGCGTTCGCTGATCAATCAGCGGATGGTGGACATAGCAAAAGGCACCCTCAGAGAAGTGGACGTCGCTCTGTGGATCATTGACGCGAAGGAGGGGCTCTCCTCGGAGAACGAAGATATCGCGCAATTGATCGCGGACTCCGGTAAAACCGCTCTGGTGGCGGTGAACAAGATCGATCTCGTCGCAAAACCCAAGCTCCTGCCCTTGTTGGAGCGGATACCTTTGATTTTGCCGGGCCGGGAGATTGTTCCCATCAGCGCCCTTAAGGCTGAAAACCTCTCCGTGCTGATCGACTTGATCTTAAAATCACTACCCGAAGGGCCCCGTTATTACCCCGAGGATGAGATCACGGACCAAACAGAGAGGTTTATCGCCGCGGAGATTATTCGGGAGAAGATCTTTTTGTTGACGCGGGAAGAGATCCCCTATGGGGTGGCCGTGGTCATTGAAGAGTTCAGCGAAAAGCCCCAGAAACACCTCGTGGTCATCAAAGCGACCATTCACTCGGAGCGCGACTCCCATAAACCGATGCTTATAGGGAAAAAAGGGGCGATGCTCAAGGCCATCGGCAGCGCCGCGCGAGAGGAACTGGAAGGCCTGCTGGGCTGCAAGGTCTACCTGGAGCTATTCGTGAAGGTCCATCGGGGATGGACCCAGGATCCGGGCGCCTTAACCGAACTCGGCCTATAGTAAGATTCTTAAGACTCCAAAACGGCAACTGGCCCGGCATGAAGCTGGATTAGAAGTCAACGCGCGTTGGCGGCCCATTGTCTGAGCAGGGTCGCGAGCCACTGTTTGTGGGGCTCGTCCAGGTGGGAACCGAGCCGGATGACAGTACTGTCGGAGCGGATGAACACCTCCGAGACCCGGCGTCTCGAAGCGGGACGAATGGTGCCGATGCGATAACTGCCGATGCGAATCTGGCTTTGGTGAGTGGTGCGCGCTGAAATATCGCCTCTGATGTCGATCTCTTCGATTTCTCTCTTAGTGACCTTACGGTTTTTAAAGTTCCAGCCAAGAAACCGGAATCGATAAATTAGCTCCGCGCCTACCTCCCGGATCTCTCCCCGGCCAAAACTCGACACAAAACCGATCATGGCGATGCCACATCCAATGAGGGCAAAAGTCGAGGCAATGAGCCAACCAGCCTCCGGTGAGCTCTCCTGGATCTTGATGATCTGCCCGGTGAGTTCGGTGTATAGCCCGGACTTCACCAGCATGAAAAAAATACCGAATCCAGCAAAAACGAAACCAAAGAGAGCGAACATGATGAGACCCGCATTGAATCCAACGGGCGGAAGCGTGATCAGGAAGTGACCCGGGTAACCGGTAACCATGATCCCGCTTTCCTCCGGGGGAAGCGAGGGATTGACGTAATCGGTGGAGCCCATGGACGCGGATGGCGTTCTTTCCGAGATGGGACGGTCCAGTTCATCCCAGTTTCTGCTAATTTCCGTTTCGCCAGTCCGGTCGACGGCTTGTGTTCTTAGCCGCTTGGTAAAATACTCCAGGCGCTTGTGGGCCTTTGACTCGCTCCGGATGGCCTCGATACTCACCGGCTTTTCCCATCCTTTTAACTCGAGGCTGATTTTCCACCAGGGATGCTGGGTACTTCCGCCATTGGAGGAGTGCGAGCGAGACCACTCCTGGGTCAGAATCACGGCGGATAGATCATCCAAAGAACCCATCCGTTGCTTCGGTGAAGGCCAAAACCCTCTGCGAGCTCTGTAGCTTCGCGAGGCGAGGTCGATCAAAAGCTAAAAGCGCCAGAACGCCCCCAGAACCCCGAACAAGAAAAATAACCCGCCCATCCCGCCGAAGATCCACCGGGTGACTGTGTCCGCGTCGAAGTAAGTCGGCAGATAGCCGAATCCCGCGCCCAGAGCAGCAAAGATTACGCCGCTTATGGGATAGTGGGCAAAGAGGAGCTCCGACGGTGTGTCCCTCTTGAGTTTGACTTCGCTAACCTGCATGGACATGGCTGCCTGTCCCCCTCGGTGGGTTGATTCCATTATATCCAATCGGCATCGGCCTGAATACCTGCCGGGATCAGACAAATACGGGGTTGCTATCCCTTTAAAAAGTGGCTGGAGAGGCTGGCCGGGGCTTGGTTTGTGGCATGGTCTAACCAAAAATTATGGGCTAAATTTGGCTTATTCTGCTTGTTTTGGACCCATAGATGAGAACGGACCGCAGACCTATCCGGGCAACGGCATTCCGGGAGTATGATAAGAGCAGCAGCCGATTAACCATCCCCATTCCGTCCCCGGAAACTTTGAAACATATCTTTACACAGATGGATGCCGCAGCAGACTCCGAAAACCGTGCGGCCCTAGAATATGCTTGTGCGGAATTGCTTGACCTGCTTTCCGACTTCTATGGCGTACGCTCTCCCGGCCTAAAATTGCTCGGTCCCCGGCCCCATTCGACCTATGAAGGCGTGCTGTCGTCAGAGCTCTTCGGCGATTACGATCTGGAGAAGGCAAGTATCCGAGTATGGACCCGGACAGCCATGAAAAAGCGGTGGACCTCGAGTAAAACAATCCTGTCCACACTTTGCCACGAGTTTATGCACCACCTGGACGTCGTGCATTTAGGTTTTCCTCATACCTTTCATACGGTCGGATTCTTCGAGCGCACCCATAGGCTCTACCTCTGTGCCATCGGGCATCCTTACTATCCTATTGCATGGCGCTCCATTGGCGCCGAAAACCGTCGTGACCCGCAGATCATTGATTGGGCCGAAACAAATCGTCGGAAAACGAAAGCCGTGGAGAGGGTGACATTGAAGAAGTAGTTGAACCGAACAGCTGATCACCGTGAGTGGCTGAACGAGCCAGCAGCACGCCTGGCCTCTGCTCGCTCTCTTGACATAGATTGACACGTTTAGTAGCCACCAGCAGAAACCGTAAGGCGTCAGATTTCCGGACACCCGTTGATTTCGGAATACTTGAGCAGGGAATCGTGGCATCCATGATTTTCAGGAGGGTTCCCATGAAGATTGGCAAACTGGTTATTCTTAGTGTGGTGATCAGCTTACACCTGCCGTTCGAGCTACTCGCCGACTACACGATGGTTCTTGAGGACGATCGGCGAATCACCGTCACAAAGTATCGGCAAGACGGTGACATGATTATATTCCCCGGCTTGGGAGGTGAAATCGGTGTCCTGCGAAAAGAGATCCGGTCCATTGCGCCGGCCACGGAAACGGAGTTTCAAGGGGTGGTCGTTGCAAGGATGTATTCCTCCCTGGGCTCCCCAGAACGGCCTCAGGAACCGTCTGCTTCCAGTCAGGATCTGGGTGAAAAGGAATCTCGCCAAAAAGTATTGGAGCTTGTACGAGAGCTGCAGGAGGCACGGAAATACCAGGGGATGTACCGGGAACTTGCAGGTGAGATTCAAATTACGCGAGAAATCCACTGGTTGATCACCAGAGGGACCACAACCACTGACCCCGTACTGCTTACTTCTCTGAGGACCATCAAGGCGCGGATGGCCGATCTCATATCCCGGATCAAGGATGCAGAGCGAAACCCGGCACAATCCAGAGGCACAGGAATTGTGAATTTGGAAACGGGTTCTCCATTTGCCGGGCGTCGCATGACCATAGGGCTTCGACATGGCGGAAAAACTATTCAGGGAAGAGTGAGCGCCTACCCGATTAATTTGAGCCAGCCGGGTATGGTGGGATTCCCGGACCGCGTATCCCCAAGACCTGGTGATTTTCAAATTACGGATTATACGCACCAGGAAAGAAAGCTCAGTCGTCTGAGAAGCCAGCTCCTTGAGCTCTATCAGCAACGAAAGCAACTCATCGAGGATATGAAGGCCAGGGGAATCTTCACCGGTTCGATGCTTTTGGAAGAGATCCCATAGCGAGACCGGGCGTTGGATCAGGACCAACGCATGGAATCGTCAGTTCAAACTTTGTCTCTGTGAAGAGGTCCGTCGAGGGCAGTTCGTAATTTCTAACGCAACGCTTCCCAGTGTTTCTGGAGGATTTCCTCCAGGTCTTCGAGCTCGAGTTTTGCAATCTTTAGCTCGCGACGGAATCCGGCCATATTACCCTGGGAGAGTTGCGACTTGGCGGCGTGTTTATGGGAGAAATAACCATGCTGGTGGCTTGTGAGCGCTTCTTTTTCCTCGTGGCTGACTTGACCCAGTGCGAGGAGGCGTTCAACACCATGCATGATGGCCTCGACTTCAGGATCGCCCGCATGGGGTTTGGGGGCGTTATACATTTCCGTTAAATTTATTCTACTCATTAGCATTCCAAAAATAGTTATTTCCCAACGTTGCAGCAATACCTCTATCTGATAATGTGCAAAAGCAGTGCCAATCTGTTAGTGCCCAATTTTATTGAAATATTGAGTTCAAATATAAAATGAACCCATGGACAATCGTCTTAAATTGAGAGTCGCCCTTTATCATGATTGGTCGATTCGAATCCTGAATGGAATGCGCTTTGAAATCTAAGGTTCATTTGTCCGGCAAGATACCCTGAAAAAGACAATTATATTCAATAGTTATATTGTGCGGGAGCGGTAGGTGCCGGCGCATTTAGTTGCCCTCGGAAAAATGCTAGATCAAAGCAGGGTCGCTTAAGCCCTTTGCATTGATTCGGTCTAAAGAATCACAAGAAGTATTTTAATCTACACCTCGACGAAAGGACTGGCAAAGGTATCCGGGCATGTTTGGAAAGGCCACAGGTTTTCTCCTGATGAGTAGCTTGCTGGCAGCTATTCCGTCAGGTTGCGCGCAGCGATTGGCTGCTCCAAACGGAGCGGAGAGCTCGCTAGTCATTGGACGGGTGATAATTGAAAACCGGGACCCGGACAACGACCTTCCCCTGGGACAAAACGACAAGGGTATCAAGTTAGCAGTTGAGAGCACCGACGAACGCCAGTTCGCCCACCTTCAAACGACGGATAAGGGTTATTTTGTCATCCCCAATATTCCCGCGAGGCCTCATTTTCTCATCCCTCTGTTTTCCATCTGGGATGAATCCAATGGAGACATTGACGATAAAATCTCGGTTATTCATGAAGGTTATTTCACCACGCCGCCGGGAAAAGTGGTGGATCTGGGGACCTTCCGGCTCCAGGTCTTTGAAAATGCCCGGGTGGCGAGTAATTTCATCTCACCAGATCCGGAGATTGCGAGAGCTTATTTTTCGAGCGAGTTTCCTCAATCCCCGTGGTTACAGAAGCCTTTTGTCAGAGGGGCCATTCGACAGGTCTATTCTCATCGTGGCAAGGGGTACCGGTTTGCCGGTCCTCCGCTGAAAGACTGGCAACGATCGGAGGCTAGGTTTCCCGACATAGAATTCCGCCACAATGCCGGAGGCGGATGGATCGGAGCGGGTGGCTTTAAACTACAAGAGTCCGTATCCTTTGCCAAAGTGAATCAGTGGTGGGTCAACTCTGTATCCGAGGCTCGAGACTGGAGCAATATCAAAGTCATCGAAGAGAAAAACCTTAAGATCGCCGGACTCGAGGCCAAAGTGATCGCCTTCGAATACACCGATAAGCTCGGGGGCAGGCAGATCGAGCGGACCTATCACATATACAAACCGGGGGCGGAGTACGATCTGTTCAGGATCCGCCTAAACAGTATCACGGAACGGTACCAATGGTTCCTCCCGGCGGTGGTGCACCTGGCAGAGTCGTTTACGACACTGTGAGGCTCCAGGATCTATCTTTTATCCTTTGCCCTGAATTACTCAATACAAATTGCAGAAATTCAGGTGAGGCCTATCCAATCGGCGGGTGCGATCTCATTCCATCGCTTTCGAATTCGTTCGTATAAATCCGCCGGCAGGGGGCCGGCCGCCAGCGCATCGGCGTTTTGCCGGAATCGCTTTGCTTTCGTTGTGCCTACGATCGCCGTATGGACCCCTGGAATGCTCAATGTGAAGCGAAGAGCAAGCCCCACGGTATCGTTAAAATTGCCGTTTAAGAAATCGTACTCAAGCCGTTGCATTCTTTCCCAATAGGAATAAGCGTAAGAATCATTGGGCGGGCGGTGGCCGTTGATCCACGCAACATTTGCCACCGGTCGCTTCGCGATCACCCCCATTTGTTTTTCGCTGGCGGATGCCAGGGTGAGCTGCAAGGGCTCCTGCTCGGCGATGTTGATGGAAGTTTGCAGAGTATCAAACTCGCCGCACTGAATGGCGTACATAGCGGCGGGGCCGTCCCCACTATAACCCAGGTAGCGCGTGTACCCTCGATCCCTGGCTTGTTGCAGGGCGCCGATGACGTGTCCCTTTTTTAGTTCGGCCTCAGAGCAACTGTGGAGCTGCACCAGATCCACGTAGTCGGTCCCCAGGCGTTTGAGGCTCCGCTGGATGCTTTGAAGAATGGATGAGGGCCTCCAGTCGCCTCGGCCCCAACCCGTCGGATGGCCACACTTGGTGAACAGATGACATCGGCTGCGCCGGTCCTGCAGAGCGTAACCGATGAGCTCTTCACTGTAGGCATAGCACTCTGCCGTGTCGATGACATTGACCCCGAGATCCATGGCAGCGTGCAGCATCTTTTTCACCGATGATTTTGGAATCGCCTGGTACCCGATTTCCGACCCTCCGAAACCGAGAACGCTCACGTGCATGTCCGTTTTGCCGAACCTGCGGAGTTCCATTCGATTCATATAGTCAGTTCTCGGGAGGACTCTCAAGTGGTTGCGGCGTGTATCGCCGGTCGTAGCGGAAGAAGGGGGCGTCTATGCCTGGATGAGGTTATCGATACGGGCGGCAAGCTCCTCAATGGTAAACGGCTTGGCAATAAAGTCATCACAACCTGACTTCGAGCATTCCTGCTCAACGTCGAGGTTGACGCTGGCCGTGATGGCCAGGATGGGGATGCTTCGGGTCTGGGGATTCTGGCGAATCAACCTTGTGGCCTCGAGACCGTCCATTTCAGGCATGAGGATATCCATGAGGATGAGGTCCGGCTCCAAGGTGAAGGCAATTTCCACGGCTTGCTTGCCGTTGTTGGCAAGAATCAGCTCGTAGTTATTCAGGAGCAACTGAAGAGCCCGCACCAACTCCGGATTATCGTCTACGATAAGAATCTTCTTATGCACAAAGAATAGCCACTCCCTGGTGTAATTTGGAGCAAAAGGGGTGCCATTTTGTAACTATTGGAAATTTAACGGTTCGGTTTTTCACGGGGAGCGAGGTTGGGCCTCTTTGGAGGGGATGGGTAGACGAAATTGCCCTGAATAGAGGCGGTCAGACACATTCAATTGGATAAGAATTTTTAAGCTTATTTCTGGCTACGCGAGGGCGGGCGAGATTTCGTTGTCCATCGGGGATTTCCTCCTGGTAAAAGGAATCCGAGCCTTCAAGGGAAGGGCTACATCAATAGTCTCTGAATGCGGGGAACCAGCTCTTCGGCGTTGAACGGTTTGGCAATATACTCGTTGCATCCGCATTGAAAGCACTCCTGTTGTTCCTCGTCACTGGCCAACGCCGTCAAAGCGATGATGGGAATCGAATGAGTCTTAGGGTTCTTACGAATCAACCGGGTTGCCTGGAAGCCGTTCAGCTTGGGCATAATTATGTCCATCAATACAAGGTCTGGAATTTGAGCTACGGTCCTGTCCACGGCCTCCTTGCCGTCCAGGGCCGGAATGATTTGATAACGGGGTTTGAGCAAGAGTTCGAGGACTTTGTTGACCGCCGCATTGTCTTCCGCAATGAGGATCTTTTTCTTCATAAGGGTTGCTTACCTCGAAATAGATAAATGCAAAATGGAGACCAGAGGATAAGCACTGAAAATCGCTTGTATCCTGAAATTCCATCAGCCTGTCAGGAGTTAATTTTAACCCCGGGATTCTCAGATTAAGCCGTTTTCAGATCCGCAGGCGCGGCGGTTTCCTGAAGTCGTATCAAATTGATAAATTCCGCAATAACAGCGGGTAATTTAAGGATCGACTACGGGGAAGGTCGACGGTTTTGGAACTCCAGAGCGCACTCCAAAGAGAGGCCCTTCACAGGCGTCTGGGCTTTTTGAAGGTCTCGCCTCGCAAGTTATGCTTCTTCAGCAGATCATAAAGATCGGCTCGGTATTTACCTGCGAGCTTCGCGGCTTCGCTGATGTTTCCGCCGGCTTCTTCCAGGATCTGTGTCAGGTAGTCCCTTTCGAATTCGTCTTTCGCTTCTTTCAAGGGCCGGGCGGGTGAACGGCTGGTGGGTTTGGACGTCAGAATCAGACCTTCGTTGATGGTTTCCTCCTGGGTGATGGCCGCCGCGCATTCCAGTGTGTTTTCAAGCTCGCGAACGTTCCCCGGCCAGCTATGACGAATGAGCTTTTGCATGGCCTCGGGAGAGAGCCTCTTGATGTCTTTTTTCATCTGCTCGTTAAACCGATTGAGAAAATGTTCCACCAGCGGTGGAATATCCTCTTTCCTTTCTCTCAATGGCGGAAGCTGGATGGGAATCACGTGGATCCTGTAGTAAAGGTCCTGGCGGAAGAGTCCTCTTTGTATGAGCTCCTGAAGGTCCTTGTTCGTGGCGACGATGATCCGGGTGTCCACTTCCACCGGCTTCTCGCTGCCAATGGGGAAAAATCGTCGTTCCTCGAGCACTCGTAGCAGTTTGGCCTGAATGGAGATGGGCATGTCGCCGATTTCGTCAAGAAAGATGGTTCCTTCATGGGCCTGCGTGAACAAACCTTTGGTGGTCCGGACGGCTCCCGTAAAGGCCCCCTTCTCGTGACCGAAAAGCTCGCTTTCCAATAAGGTTTCGGGAATCGCCGCGCAATTAAGCGCGACGAATGCTCTATCCTTCCTGGTGCTCGCCAGGTGAATGGCCCTCGCGATGAGCTCTTTACCCGTGCCACTTTCCCCCTGAATATAGACCGTGGAGTCCGTTCTGCTGATGGTGGTGACAATGTCCAGCACCTTGCGCATGCGCTGGCTCCGGGTCACGATGTTCGCAAAGTCGTAGCGGGTGTGGAGTAGTCCTTCCAGGTTTTTGATCTTGGAGGTCAAGCGCCGTTTTTCCAGCGCCCTTTCGATCTGGATGAGCAGCTCCTGGGGTTCAAAGGGTTTGGTGAGGTAATTGTAGGCTCCGCGTTTCATGGCCTCCACGGCGTTCTCGATGCTTCCATGGGCGGTGAGAATGACAACCGGAGTCTCCGGGCTGCCCGCGTGAAATTTTTCCATGAGCGTGACGCCGTCGGTATCGTTTAGCTTGAGATCGAAAACGCACAGATCCACGGATTCCTTCTCGGCCAGCCGCAGGGCGGTCTCACCGCTGGCGGCGGTGAGGACGCGATAGTTGGACCCCTCCAATCGAATTCTCAGGAGTTCCAGGAGGCTCTTATCATCGTCGACAATCAGGACATTGGATGGGGGCATTGACTTACTGCCTTCTCTTGCGCTCAATTTCGATATCTACCTCTTTGATCTTCTCCAGAATCTGTTTCAGCTTTCGATTCTCGTCCGACAGGGCCGCATTGGAATTCCGGAGGCTGAGCCACATTTCCGCGTATATCGCAAATGGACTCTGGGGATTGGACTTCGATAGCGTGGTGAAGAGACTTGCGGCTTTCTTGAAATCTCGATACTGACTGTCCTCCTGACTGTAGACCACCGCCATTTGAAACATGGCTCTTTGCCTCAATCCGGGGTCCGATGCTCTTGAAAGAGCCGCTTGACTTTCCGTGAGTGCATTCCCGTAGTCTTTTTCCGCGATCCTGCGTTCTGCTTCGTCTAGATGTTGCTTGGCCTCCGCCTCGGATGCCGGTTCGTGCAGGGGAGCGCAACCGAGTTCCAGAGACGACATTGCTAGGACGGCAAGAAAAACGTAAAGGTACTGCCACGCTCTATATTGTTTTCTGCCCAAATTCGACCACCGTGAGCTGTAATTATATGCCTGGCAATGGCCAGACCTAGCCCCGTGCCCTCAATTTGTGATTCTCCGTTAACCGAGGATTGTTTAAACTTATCAAAAATGGTTGCAATGCTTTCCGGTGGAATTCCAGGCCCCGTGTCTGACATGGAAACCTGAACTCCTCCTTTGACCTGCTTTGCGGAAATCATAACCTGCCCGCCTTCAGGAGTAAACTTGACGGCGTTGCCCACGAGATTGCGCAGGACTTGAAGTATTCTTTCCCGGTCCATGTTCAAGCGGACATCGCTCAGGTGGATGTCGTTTTCCAGGGTAATCTTTCTGGCCTCCGCGAGGGGGAGTATCTCCGTCGTGACCCTCTGGAGGAGTGGGGGAATCACCTCGGGCTGAAAGGAATAGGTCATCATTCCCGCGTCCATCTTGGAGAAATCCAAAAGGGAATTTACGAGATCGATCAATCGATGGCCTTCCTTTCTTAGAATTGAAAGGATCCGTTCCTGTTTCCCGGAGACCGGTCCTCCGGCACCTTCGCAGAGAAGGTTGATCCCCTCCTTAATGGAGGCCAATGGCGTTCTCAACTCATGAGCCATCAAGGTAAAGAAGTCCGACTTCATCCGGTCCACTTCTTTTAATTTCTCCGACATCAGGTTGATGGCCGCTGCCAGCTCGGAAATCTCCGGTGGAGACTTCAGGTTCAGGCTGCCCTCCAACTCACCGCTTCCGATTTCTTCCGTTCTCCTCTTGACCATAAAGAGCGGTCGAATGATGCCACGGGTAATGAAGAATGAGATGCCGATGATAAAAAAGAGGCAGAGGATGCCGACCATGGTGCTGACCTGCTTCGCGGAAGTCGCCGCCTGTGACACACGCTCCATCTTGTTGCGGATGCTGTTCAGGCCGTGGGCCTTGATTTCATCCAGCTTCGTTAGGATCGCTTCGATGATCGTATTGGTTTTGGGAGCGGATAAGAGCGAGGGTGAGGCCTGGGAGGGGGTGCTTTTCATCGCGCTTTCAACCCCCTGGTTGTACGCCCGGTGCTGTTCCCTCAGGGTGTCGAGAAGAGAACTTGACTCGGGATCTGCCACGGAAGCGGCGTTGTCCAGCTGACGCAGGAAGTCTTCTTTGAAAGAGACGAACTGCTGCTCAAATGCGGGGTCCTTGGTTATCAGATAGCGTTTGCCGTAGCGGACCTGGGAGAGGAACGATTCCCGGAGCTGGTTCTCGGATTTCAGGAGGCGATCGTCAAATCGGAGAGCAGAGTTGGAAAGGGCAATGAGCCGTTGCAGTTGGATCAGAGTATAGACGTTGGTCCCCATGACGACCAGGAAGATCAATAAAAAACCAAATACCAACCGCGAAAAAATAGTCATATTCATCGTGGGCAGAGTCGAGAGAGAAGATACGAAACCCTGTGCTCGGGAATGAAAATTCAATCCGAGGTTTTGCCCATGGACCCCGGGCCCATCGTCATCCGCTCAAGGGGTCTCCCGGCTGCCGACGGCGCAGCTCCGTGAGACGAAAATCATTGCTGGAATTATGCAATCTCGATGCCACGGCTTTTATGCTTTATGCTTGTTCGCCTCCGATGGAGCTCGGTTCTTCCAATAGCATTGTTACCGGGGGTGCGCAAAGCCGGTGGAGACCCTGATGCCGCCCCCATTGCGGCCGCGGCAACTTGAGCTTTGTGAAGTGGAATGCTGAATATCGCGTGAGTTTCTACGGTCCTGTTTGTCACGGCTTGTGGAGTCGCCGAGTGTCGGTCCGGCGGGCTGTAACCGTAGTCCGCGGTTATTAGCCGTCGCCGATGGAGGTCCTAGGTGAACGTTCCACTCCAAAGAAGTGTAGGAGATTTACTTCAAGTAGAACCCTTGTCAACCATCACGGCAAGTTTAATCCCTCCCAAAATCAAGCTGATTCTCCACTCTCGTGTTTGGTACGCAATTTGCTATTTTTTCGCCAATAAATTTTCTGGGAGGGATGTCCCATGACGATACGCTACGGGTTAGGTTTGTGGATCCTAGTGTTTCTGATGGCCTGCGATAGTCAGCCCCAATCGGCGGTTAAAGAAAAGGGCAGCGCCGAGTCTATGCAAGGTCAGAAGGAGTCCACTCTCAAACTCAAAGAGCAATACGGACAAATCGTGTCAAGCAAGCTTGAAAAACTCGCAGGCAATATTGCCGCTTTAAAGACCAGAGCCGGAGACATGACCGGAAAAGCTAAAGCGGATCTTGAAGCTGGAATCACTGCTTTAGAGGCAAAGGCTCAAGACCTTCGAAGAAGACTTGGCGATCTAAAATCCACCTCTGCCATGCAGTGGGAGATTATTCGAGCGGACATCGAGTCAAGACTCAAAAATCTCGAGGAAACCTTCGCTCAGGTGGCTGCTAATTTCTCGGCTTGAATGGAAATTGTTGTTTCATACTTTTCTGGCTTCGATCGAAACAGGGGAGAATTACAGCATCACGACATTGGTGGAATCAGCGCTAGCACTCCGTAGGGAAACTCCTACACTCCGACAACTCCCTGATCGATCTATGCCGTTTTTGTATTGAGAATTTGGCTCCATGTCATCCCAGCAAGCATGGCATAACGCTTGCTGAAGAGGTGGGGCGACGATTGGACCTTGCCGCTACAAGCAGAGCGGATGGCCAATCTGGCCAAGCCGCCTGGGAGTACAAAAGTGGGAGAGACGATCTGTTCCGCGCAAATGAAGGTCTTAATTGTCGACGATAATCGTGGGTTGGCCAGTCTTATCCAGCTTCGCCTGGAGCGCGAGGGGCATAAGGTAAGGACCGCGGTTAACGGACGAGATGGGTATGCAACGTACCAAATCCTCGCTCCAGACCTCATTATCTCGGACATCTTTATGCCCGAGGAGAACGGTCTCGATATGATGAAAAGGATTCGCTCCCATGATCCACAGGTGAAAACTATCTATATGACGGGCGACCTGAATCCGTTCCGACGTGCACTGGAAGAGGAACAGAAGCGCTATCCGGTGAGGTTCGTTCAGAAGCCTTTCTCCACCAAGGAGATATCGGAGATGATTTCCGCCCTGGTGGGCGCGGTCAATCGCGGAGGAGATTTCTGAAGCGTCCGAGTTGGGTCGAAGGGGAGCCCCCGCCATGCCTATGACGAATCTAACAAAAATCTCGTTTTTATTGTTGATCATTATAAGTGGCACGGCCTGTTCGGAGCCGATGACGACAAGGGAAAAAGGTGCCTTGGTGGGCACTGGAGCTGGAGCGGTGGGCGGCGCCATTGTGGGAGGTGCCGTGGGCAATCCGGCCGCCGGTGCTGCCATTGGAAGCGCTCTCGGTTTAGGTGCCGGAGCGTTTGTGGGAGACCAACTTCAAAAAAGGGAGAAACAACAAGCGGAACAACAACGCCAAATCGATAAGCAGCAGGAGCAATTGGAACGTCAGGGGGAGGAACTCAAACGGTTGGAGTCCAAAAATACCTGGTGAGCCAATGGAACTGTCCAATCGGAAACGATATCGGCAACGAGCCTTATTCCATCCTGCGAGGCCTTGGCTCGTAGCCGAACTCTGCAGACCGGGTGGTGGCTCTCTCGTACGTGAACGGAGGGTCAGGTCAAAATCCATACATAGAAGGAGGCAAGACGATGGCAAATTGGTTGCAGCAGGCAAAGGGAGAGCCCCTCACGGGGGGAGAGCCCGTCCGTGATCCTAGCGTTGGAAACAGGGTTCACAAGGAGTCTATGATTTGTGCCGGCCTGACCTTTGAAGGAAAAATCAAGGGTCAGGGGAACATCGGCATAGGTGGAAATTATCAAGGAGATATACAGGTGGAAGGAAACGTTGCCATCGAAGCAGGAGCAGAGATCAGCGGTGAGATCGTTGCAGACAACGTCACCATCGCCGGAAACGTCGAGGGAAATATTACCGCGTCGAATCACGTCAAACTCCTGGAGTCGTGCAAGCTGATTGGCGACTTGAAGGCGAGCTCCCTGACCGTGGCCGCAGGGTCGCGCATGCGGGGCATGGTGGAATTCGGCTGGGAGAAACCCTCCGAGAAGGTGGCTCCGCTGAAGATTGCCGTCAAGGAAGACCTAGAGACCAAAATCCATGAGTAGCTCTATGGGTTCTCCCCTCGGGAAGACCCGGACCTGTCCTCATTGCAGGGGCCGCATCCTTGAGAGCGCGTCCATTTGTCCGGAGTGCCACCACTTTCTCCGTTCTGACGCGGTTCATCCGCCTGAACCGCCCTCCGTTATGTATCAACCGCTCAAAGTGGAAGGGTCGATTCAACACCCGGCCCTGAGCAAGCCCTCGGAATATTCCGTAATCCTTACGGTCCATGACGAAAACGGAGAGGAGTTGTCGCGCCGGGTCATGGCAGTGGGAGCGATTCATCCCGCGGAGACTAAAAAATTCACCTTTTGGGTCGAGGTCTACGTGTAGCGGATGGCGAGGTCCGCAGCACCGAAGGATTTTGTGCCGACACGGGGGTCAGGTCGAGGACCCGCGAATCAAACGTGACACATCGTATTCCATGACGGTGTCTCCGTCCTGATTGCTTACCCGGTGGCGATAGCGGACGATTCCGCCGCCACGGGAGGGAACCGGCTTCGCGTCAAGAACTTCGATATCGACCTGTATCGTATCGTTTACTTTAACCGGACCCAGTAGCCGCATCTGTGTCAACCCAACAAACGCCAGACCGGTTTTGTGGATGATCCCAGTCTGAACGGTGAGACCCTCCGCCATGCCGAAGGTGAGACTGCCGGGCGCAATCCGCTCGCCGAATAGACTCTCCTTCCGGATATAGTCCAGATCTAAGAACAGCGGCTCCGTAAGACCTACGAGTGAGACGAATTGAAGGATGTCATGTTCGGTTACCGTTCGCCGCCCGGTCGTGAAGCGATCGCCTGGCTTGAATTCTTCAAATTTTTTCCCTTGCATCAAGTCCGTCCTTGTTCTGTTGGTTGACCCGTCCCTCTGCTGCCGTCAGATAACGTTTTGACTTTGCATTTCTTCGATCTCACGGGCCTTCATGCCCAGCCAGTGCCCGAGCACCTCCCTGTTGTGCTGCCCCAGGAGAGGTGGCGCTAACCGGACGGATGGCGGTGTGTCCGAGAACTTGAGGGGCGAGCCCGCGACGGCGATTTGCCCCGCCGTTGGATGCTCGACCCGCGTGACCATTTGCCGGTGCAGAACCTGTGGAGCTCGAAATACCTGATCAATGGTCTGTACGGGGGCACAAGGCACCTCGGCAAGGCGCAGGAGATCCATCCACTGAGAGGACGACCGCTGAAGAAAAAGCTCCTCAAGAATGCCAATTAGGGAATCCCGGTTTTCCACACGAAGGGCATTGCGCTCAAATCGAGGATCCGTCGCCAGCTCCGGCCTTTCAACGGCAGGACAAAACCTTTTCCAAATGGTTTCGCTGGCCACCGCTACAACGAGAAACCCATCTTGGGTCTTGAAACTCTGATAGGGGACGATGCTCGGATGGGCGTTGCCGTGGCGTTGTGTGACTTTGCCGCCCACGAGGAAGTTGCTGCCGGCATTGACGAGACTGGCAATCCCCGCCTCCAGCAGCGACGTTTCGATCTTCTGGCCGGTCCCGGTTTGCTGCCGGGAGTAAAGAGCCGCAGTGATGGCCTGACCGAGCATCAAGCCCGCTACGACGTCGATGAGGGCAACGCCGACTTTTGTCGGCTCGCCCTGCGGGGTACCGGTGATGCTCATCAGACCACCCCAAGCCTGGATGATCAGATCATAGCAGGGCCAGTCACTCATGGGTCCATCCGAGCCGAATCCGGAAAGGGAAGCAAAGACGAGCTTAGGATTGGCCGTACGCAATCGCTCATCGCCCAGCCCTAAACGATCCATGGTTCCCGGGCGAAAGTTTTCCACCAAAACGTCTGCCACTCCCGCAAGGCGACCTAACAGGTCCACCCCGGCCGGCTTCTTCAGATCAAGGGTGAGACTTTTCTTGTTTCGGTTGACGCTGAGAAAGTAAGCGCTTTCATTTCCAGCGAAGGGTGGACCCCAACCACGGGTATCGTCGCCCACCCCCGGTTGCTCGACTTTGACCACATCTGCACCCAGGTCCCCCAAAAACATCGTACAGTAGGGACCCGCCAATACCCGGGTCAAATCAAGGACCCGGATCCCTTTCAGCGGGCCTGAATTATTCTCGGTCATTTAAAATCGAGTCCTTTTTTCTTCAGCACGTCCTGGAGCGTTTCCACCCCCAACCACAGTCCCGGCATGCCGCCGGGTATCGCTGCCACCTCCATGGCTTCAAGGACTTCTTTCGGGCTTGCGCCAAGGCTCAGAGCCCTTTCACTGTGAACTCGGATTCCCCGTGGGCGAAGCATCGCACAGGTGATCCCCACCATGATAAGCTCCTTCGTCTTTCTCGGCAGAGCACCGTCCCGTCCAAAGGTGCCGTCCACGTAAAGGCCCTTGAGGTGCTCAAAGTACTCAGGGTCCAGATTGGCAATGACCTCGTAGGCGCTGTTTTCGGCGCCGAGTGCCGTTGACTTAAATGCCTCTCGAGCATCCTGGCTCATTTTTATTTCCTCCCTGGATATGTTCGTGTCCGACGTAAAACAATCCCTGTCTATCCCATTGGTTCAAGGTGGGTCAAGCCGCATCCCTTTGCAGAGTGGCCGGGAAAATTGTACTACGGAACGCAAGAATACATTGTCACTAGGGCACCGAGGGCTGAGTCCTGAAATGCGTGGGCACGACGGCTTGCGCCGTTGAGGAATCGAACATTAGACATTGGAGCAAGAGAATTTTGGAGCAACGGCTTTACTTTGTTATTACCTCTCCTTCAGATGCTCTATTGTCCCATTTCTAATGCTCCAAGGCGCGAAGCACCTTCCTGGCTCATCGCGGGAGTGCCCTGTTTTTCCGGTTGTCCAGCTCTTTACTAAGAAAGCGAGGTTAACATGGCACTAAGAGAGTACACAAAGGAAGAGACCGATCACAACACAACGGTTAACGGTCTCAAGATTCACTACAATGAAGCTGGAAGTGGACCGGCGTTGTTCTGCTTTCACGGCGGAGGCCCGGGTGCAAGCGCCTGGGGAAACTCGCGGTTTTGTCTTCCCATGCTGGCGGAACACTTTCGTTGCATCCTGATGGATATGCCGGGTTATGGCGGCTCGGATAAAGAAGCCAAGCTTAACGGCGAACCGCTGGACGTGTTCTGGGCCAAAACGGTCATCGGTTTAATGGACCAGCTGGGGATTGAAAAGGCGCACNNGCGCACCTGTATACCTCTTCTCAGAGCGGGCCCATGGGGCTGCGCTTGGGTATCGATTATCCCGACCGGGTGGGTAAGATTGTGATGCAATCCAGTTCCCCGGAAAAAGCCGGACAGCTCATGTTTTCCTCTTCGCCGGCTGAAGGACTCAAGTCCCTGGCAGTTTTCGCGCAGAATCCGACGCGGGAAAACATGGAAAAGATGATGCACCTGTTTATTCCCAACGACGACCTCTGCACGGAAGAGATCATCGAGTCACGCTTCCGTACGGCGTTGACCCCGGGGCATATAGAGGCGAGGCGGGAATTTGGCGCGGCGAAAAACAGCGACCTCACTCCGTTGGTGCGAAACCTCAAGGCGGAAGTTCTCGTGGTATGGGGACATCAAGATCGGATGGTGCCCGTGGAGGGAGCCCTCCGCGCCCTCGCGCTCGTTCCTAACGTGCGGGTCCACATCTGGGGTGGAGGCACCGGTCATTTCGTTGCCTATGAAAAAGCCGGCGAGTTTGCGCGTCTGGTTATCGATTTTCTGAGTCATTGAATTGGACAACCAATGCTCGAAGCGCCGGACTTGCTTGGGTGCGTTTCACACGCGATAGCAGTCCGGGGAGGGGTGAGGAGGGTTCATTAGGCCTGGTTTCCTTTTCCCCTGGGGTGGAAGGCGATTAACGGGTCCTCAGTAAATGGACCTTGAGTCCGTCGTCTTCCATGACTGGACCCACCACGATCATCTTGGGGTCGATGCGCTGAAATATCTCTCGACTGGGAATCCCCGTATACTCTCTTCCCAACACCTTGCGTGCCTGACTGCCGGTAACTCCGTAAACCAATCTCGGAATCCCCGCCCAGTGGATTGCCCCACAACACATCACGCAACACTCGGTGCTCGTATAGAGCGTGCTTTCCCGCAGGACTTCGCTGGCGAATTGTTTTGTCACCTCGGCAACGAGTCCCGTTTCGGCATGTTGGGTTACGTCCCTGGAGGTAACAACGGCGTTTTCGAATTCTGCAACGTTTTTTCCTTGATGCACGAGCAAGGCACCAAAGGGGTGATTACCTTTGAAGACGGCATTTTTCGCAATCTCATAGGTGCGGCGGATAAACTCCCGATCCGATTCGGTGGTGCGGGAATCATCCGGAAATGCTGTGATCTGAGGCTGTGTTTTCCATTCCATGGCAGGGGAGTCCTCCACGGCAGCCTCTATCGTCCAAACGGTACAGTGTCAAGACCAACCCCATTCCAGTCAATTGTCTTGACGGCCCCTTTGAATCCCTATAGGCGTTGCGAATCCCAGAGGAAGAGGAGTCATAGAATGGAACAAAGATCCTTTGAGCAGGTAAGACAGGAAATCCTCCAACGGGCGGGCAGGATCAATCCATTTGACGGGGTTCAAAGGGAGGATGTGGAAGAAGTGGTAGGGAAGCTACGGAGTTTGGATCCGGATCACTGGGGCGAGGAATGGGGGCGAATGGCCGGCCGGTATGAAAGCCTCGGGGACGAGCAAGAAGCTCAAGGTCAAAAGGAAAAGGCCGGCCGTTCTTACTCCTGGGCCTATGAATATTCCCGGATCGGTCGCTACCCTGTCCCGACCAGCCCCGAGAAGATGAGGTGCTACCAAGCGGCGCTAAGAAACTACGTCAAAGCGGCTAAATATTTTGATCCTCCTTTGGAAAAGGTAGAGATCCCCTTCGAGGGAAAGGTCCTGAAAGGTTATCTGCAGGTTCCCCGAAACACCGTTCGCCCTCCAGTTGTCATGCACTGGGGGGGAGTGGATGGTTGGAAAGAAGATCGCGGAACAGCCAACGCGGCATTTCATGGACTCGGCTTGGCCACGTTTAACATCGACATGCCGGGGACAGGGGAAAGCCCCGTCCTGGCCCATGATGCAAAGGCGGAACGCGTCTTCTCCACCGCCTTGGATTATTTGGAAGGTAGAGCTGATATCGACGGAAGCCGCATTGGCGTCATGGGGGCGAGTTTCGGCGGCTACTGGGCCACAAAGCTTGCCTATACCGAGGCAGGAAGGCTCAAGGGTGCAGTGAACTGGGGCGCGGGGGTCCACCTGACGTTTCAACCGGAGTGGCTCCGTCCTGCGCTGACGGAGCGGGCCGCCCAGTATCTGATGGGACCCAGCAGCCTGTTGGACGCGCGCGCGTATATCTTCAGGGCCAAGACTCTGGACGAGGTGTTGAGCACCGCGCCTCTTCTCTCGCTAAAAACCCAGGGTTTGCTGGATCAACCCAACGCGCCGCTTTTGCTCGTCAATGGTAAAATGGACGATCAACACCCCATTGATGATTTTTACCTGCTGATGGAACATGGTGACCCCAAAGAGGTGCGGATTTTCCCAGACGCCGGTCATATGGGGCGTGTTCCAGGCCGGTCCAATCGAAACGTTTTAGAAATCGTTGGCCAGTGGCTCATGCAGAAATTATCCAAACGTATTTGAATTCTTAAGGTAGCTCCCGCAGAACTGCGCGGCAGGGAGCTCCATCCACGCCGCGAATACGCAGAGGAAAGCAGATCAGCTCATAGAGCCCGGGGCTGACCTTGGACAGATCGACACCTTCCAGAAGAGCCACCCCATGGTCCAGAAAGGCACGGTGCACCGGAATTTGTTCGTCGGCATGGGCCACGGAGAGGTAGTCCAGTCCTACCAGTTTCACACCTAGGGAAACCAAAGCCCGGGCCGCGTCTGCTGAGAAAGCCACGAAGTTAGGCTCAAACTCCGACTGGTTCAACAAATCGGAATTTCGGGTCTTGAATAAGACACGGTGGACTCCCTGGAGGTCCATTTCTTTAACATGTTTTTCCGTAATGTGACGTTCGGCATCGACGGCGTGAACCAGCGCCGGGCCCAGGAACAGCTCCAGCGGTAAGGAGTCAATGGTCTTGCCGTCCGGTACGAAATGGAAGGGCGCGTCCAGATGGGTGCCTGCGTGAAGGCTCATGTTCACGCCGGACGAATTGTTTGGGTCGCCCCGGCTCATGCGGCGGCGTTCCACAAGCTCCATTGGCGTGGAGGTCACCCAACGCACGGTGTCCGGTGAGAGATTGAGGGAAATGTCGTAATATTTCATGGCTACGGAATCAGTGCTTCGTGTTGAGTTTACAGTGTTAAGAGGAATGAAGAGTTCCGCGTCTCGGCATTCCGTCCGAGGCTTAACACTCCACACCTAACACACTGTGGTGGCAACTCAGTCCTAGCCCTTTCTTGCTCGGTGTAAGGTTCGTTTTGCGCTCGCCGCTGTGTTTCTATACTACCCCCGCCAGTCGTAGTTCAGGGCTTCAAAGTCAATCCGGTAGTCCCCCCCGGCGTTAATGCCCCGAGGCGCCTCTTGGGCGCCCTCGAACCCCTCCGGACAATAGATTTCAAAGAGGTTGCCCGAGGGGTCGCGGAAATACATCAGGGTCCTGACCCCGTCGCGGGTCCAAATCTTCGTGGTCGGGACACCGTAGCTTTCCAGCCGCTCCTTCATGGGAATGAACTGGTCCCCCTCAATGAAGAAACCGTAGTGGGGGTATTCGGCGCCGCGTCCGGTCCAACCTTTTTCCTGCGGGGAAAATCCAATCACCACTCCTCCCAACTTGACCTCTGCAAATCCCTCCCGATCGAAAACAAGTTCCGCACCCAATACTTCGATGAAGAATCTCAGGGCCTCCTTGGTGTCACGAACGGGCAGGCTCATGTGGCTGAAACCGGAAAATGTTGGACGTTCTCCAGGAGACATAAAGTTTCCTTTCTTTTGGATGCTGATCTGAAACACGGATCGGGGATCTCTTATTTCACAGACCGGGAAGGCTGTCAATTTGATTGCACTCCTTGACGGCTACCGGGCCGGTGCGATACAAACCATAAGGATTGGGCCTGCAATCTGCTCTCGGAACCCTTTACCATGGACCCAGATTCAAGGGAGGAATCCACCGAATGGCCACTTTAGCGCGATTAAGCCATGCCGGCTTCAATGTTCCCCGTGAACTCTATCAAAAGGAGTGTGACTTCTGGGAGAAAATCATCGGACTCAAGCTGATCAGGAAGAATGAACGCAACGCCTTTTTTACCGCCGATCCGCTGCGGGACCACGAGTTTATTCTCTATGCCGTGGATGGACCCGTATCCGGTTACGGTGATAACGAATGTATCCTGAACCATCTCGCCTTTGACGTCGCAACCGATCAAGAAGTGGACGAGTTGACCGAGCGGCTCCGTGAACACGGTTATGAGGTGGGGGAGCCGCCACGCGACCGCCGGCAGAACAAGGTCACAAGCCCTTCCGGTATTCACCTCGAGATCAATACACCGCCCTATACCTTTACCAAGCCAAGATAAGACCGACATCGGCGAGATAGGATCAACGGTCCCAAAAGGTCCTTGTAATAACTGTCTTTCCCGCCTCCAGTATTTCCAAGGCTGCATGGCATTCCAACGGGCTTTGTGCTAAAAAGCATTAACTATCCATGGAAGGTCCCCATGGGTCTTGTCTTGTCGCAAAACCACAGAGTTGAGAAAATCCAGACGGAGCCGAGCCCCTTACGGTCCTGCCCATCTCAACCTCGAAACTTGATGAATCGCCCGGTGTCTCCAGGGCGCAGGTCCTTGATCGGAGCCGCAAAATTGTTACCCCCTCATCTATCCATTGATGTCTGGCTAAGATCAAAAAGGATGTCCAACGAAACATGCCCATGAAGACGCCACTGAAGATGTTCAACTTAAAGCGAGCCCTTTTCTACTTTTTCCCCATCCTATTGGTATTGGCGGTTGCTATTTGGCTTCCCTTCCAGTTCGAATGGCAGGCACCCACCGTAAAGATCCATCTCGATACGGATCACATCGGTGCCCGTCCCTTCAACGTGGAGGTTACGGAAAAAGGCCGGGGGCTGAAGAGGGTCGCCATAACCCTCCTTGCTGCCGGTAAAGAACATCCCATTTTGGAGGAGAACTACAACGGGTCGGTTAAGCAAAAAGACCTCAGGGTTTCCCTGTCCCGTGGTGCGTTGAAACTCAAGGGCGGGCCTGCGCTTCTTCGTGTCACCGCCACAGACAAATCGTACTGGAATCTTTTCAAAGGCAACACGGTGACGGTCGAAAAAAGGATTATGATCGATCTGGTGCCACCCCGCATCCAGGTGATCACCGGCGATCGCTACATCAACTTCGGCGGGTCGGGGCTCGTAATCTATCAAACCTCTGCCGACACTGTGAGAAGCGGTGTTCAGGTTGGAGACCATTTCTTCCGCGGGTACAAGGGCCCCTTGGAGACTCCCCAAACCTATCTCGCGTATTTTGCACATCCTCATGACGCTCCAGACAAAAAGGGAATCCTGGTGGCGGAGGACGCAGCCGGAAACGTAACGGAGAGAGAGCTGTTTTATAGCCTGCGAAATGTACGAATCAAAAAAAAGCAAGTGAAGATTACGGACCGATTGATTGAAACGACCATCATCCCTCTCTTGGGTCGAGGGGCCGCCCAGGGAAAGAGCTTCAAAGAACTCTTCTTGGCGGTGAACCGGGATATGCGCCAAGCCAACTACGAGGAGATCAGAGGGGTTACGACCCAGTCCATCGATGCGTTGCTTTGGGACTCACCGTTTCACCAGCTTTCAAATTCGCAGGTTGAAGCCAACTTTGCGGACCAGAGGACCTATACCTATAGCGGCGAAGCCATCGATCAGGCCTATCATCTCGGCTACGATTTGGCGGTGACAAAGAACTATCCCATTGAAGCTGCGAATAATGGTGAAGTGGTTTTTGCCGGTGATCTGGGGATCTATGGCAACACGGTCATCATCGACCATGGGCTGGGCCTCTTTACGCTGTACGGTCATATGAGCCTCGTCAGCGTCGCCAAGGGTGAGGCAGTGAAGCGAAAGCAAATCATTGGACGAACCGGCCAATCCGGACTCGCCACCGGGGACCATTTGCATTACGAAACTCTGCTTCATGGCGTACCGGTACTGCCCCTCGAGTGGTGGGATGGCAAATGGGTGAATGACAACGTTCTAAGCAAAATTCGATTTGTCATGGGTAAGGCTCCCGTAACCTTTGAACGTCCGCAGGTTAAGAAAGAAGAGGATCTCACCGTTCTGGATACGATGCAGCCGGTCCAGCGCAAAGCGGAAGAATCAGTTGCCACAACTCCCTCCCTCCAGGCGGAAGCTTCAAAGGAAAAAGCCGAGACTCAGGCTCCCGTAGGCACGCAGTGATGGGTGCCGGGTTTTATTTCAGAACCGATTCTGCAGGGAAAAAATGATTCCGCCGCCAAGGCAGGTAACGGCGGCTTACCTCAGTGCATGGATGGAACGTTCATCCTGGTCTTAATCCAACGTTCCAGGATGCTTCGTTTAAAGCGCCACTGATTACCGACCTTAAATGCCGGCAGCTTTTTCTGCGAAACGAGACGGTAGATGGTATACTTGTCTACCCTGAGGTAGCGAGCCACCTCTTCCGTGGTCATAAAATCCTCTCGTTCCATATCAGTTTCTTTGTGAGAGCCGGCCCCAATCGTTCAGTCCGATTTCCAAGCCACGGCATCTTGCACCATTCGAATCCTAACTGTCAACCCATCTTACCGGTCCTCGGGGGCTGATCACAACCGGCGCTAAAAGGTCCACAGGTCAGGCGCCTGCTGAAGCCACATAACGTGGCGACATTATTGGGGTTTTGCCTTAAATGATGCCCCCTTTTATGATCAGCAGAGGAACGGGGAACTGAACCGTCACCGTGTTGCCCTTCACACCCCCTGAAATACCAATCACAATGGAGAAGCTTGCAAATCCAATCGGGTGCAATTTTTGCGGGTCCGGTCGGATGACCAACTTATACTGTTTCTTCTCTTCTTGAGTTGCGAGGATGCGCCCATGGTTCATAACCTAACACGATCCAATCATGGTTAACGACAGACCGTGCCCCAGTGGGGCGCTTCCATCATTCTTTGATGACCAAACAAACTCCGTGACACACCTATAGATCATTGGTTCGGGGGTTGACTGTCCGATCTTTCTGGTGGTAGTTTTCGTCCTGGCCGAATTGGGCCACATAAAGAGAAAGGGGAATTTGATCATGGCCAAATTAAGACAAATCATTACCATACCGGGCACTCCCCACGGTGCCCCCATACCGAACGGCGCAAAGATTGGCAATATGGTTTTCTCCTCTGCCATTGGTGGCCGGGATGTGGAGAAAAAGGCATTGCCCGAGGACCCGGATGAGCAGGCGGCGGCAATGTTCAAAAACCTCAGAACCTTCATGGAACAAGCGGGGGGGTCTCCGGATAACATTGCCCACATGACAGTCTTTATGAAAGAAGAAAAGTACCGCGACAACGTAAACAAAGAGTGGGAGAAGATGTTCCCCAATGCAGACGACCGGCCTGCGCGGCACGCTCTAAAAGCGGAGCTGCGGGGGGGGATGTTGTTTCAGATTGAGGTCATTGCTGTACTGTAATCAACCCTAACCTTGCGCCACTGATTTCCAACTTGGAACAAGGGGCGCTTTCGGTGCGAGAATGAACTCACGGAGTCGTAAGAGGGTTCAGCCATAGTGAGGAGGTAGTCGATGAATCAAGAGATTGGTAAACGATTTCCCGATCTGGAGTTGCCGGATCAAGATAATAACAGGGTCAAGCTGTCCGCCATATCCAACGGCCAGCCGGTGATGGTCTCCTTTTACCGGGGTTACTGGTGACCGAAATGCCAGGTCCAGTTACGGAACCTGACACAGATCCAGGAAGAGTTTCGAATCGGATACTGCAAATTCGTTGCTGTCAGTGTTGACCCACCGGATGTGAGCGCAGCATTTAGAGCCGGTCTGGGCGCGACTTTTCCCATACTCAGTGATAAGGATAAGACCGCCATCGAGCAGCTGGATATCGTGAACATCTCCAAGGGGCATGATAACGTGCCCGGACGCGGCGCCATTGCCATTCCCTATTCCTTCTCGTTGCTACCGGACTTTACGGTGCACAACATTTACAACGGGTACTGGTTCTTCGGCCGTCCCACGGTGGAAGACGTGCGGGGGGATTTCCGGGAGATGTTGAAAAAATGCAGGCCCGATTACGATTTACAACAAGGGCAGTGAAGGTCCTGACGCCTACGCTGTCCCGGGAATTGTTCAAGACCTCTTAACGTACAGATCCCAAGCGGATCAATGGAATAAAAAGGGCGAGGTCCATCAGGTGACCTCGCCCTAAGACCCATCAACGCCTCGGGGTGCCTCCGCCTTTCAGCCACAAATCGTTCCAAAACTTGTAGAGCTTGGGAAGCGCCGTGGTTTCCAGTCCCGGTTCCCTATAGCTGATTCTCTTGCCAAGGATTTGGTCCGGCCAGGGATTGAACTCGGGAAGCATGAGGTCCTGACGGACGGGCGGAATTTTTCCTGCGACCCAATTGGAGATCTGCCCTTCTTTGCTTAGCATCCAGTTCATGAATATCCGCGCGGCGTAGGTGTTCGGGGCCTTGTTGAGGATGACGGCCTCTTCCACGGCTACGGGTACGGGCTCGGGGCAGGTATAGGCGATGGGCGCGCCACGCAGAGCGATCTGTTTAGTTCGGGCCTCCCCTGCGGGCACCGCTCCATGCATCTCACCCGCGGCGACCAGCTGTCCGATGGCGTTCATGCCCTCCTTTCGCAGTTGAGGCTTCAGCTCTTTGAAAATGCGGGTGAGAAAATTTTTGGTCCATTCCGGTCCTTCCGAATTCCACAACTGCAGAGCCCAGAGATTCGGTCGATTGCCCAATCCCAGGTTGCCGTTGCCCCATTTGGGATTGATGAGCTGATCCCAGGTCTTTGGCAGCTCCTTCTTGTTGACCAGTTTGGTGTTGTAGGAAAGGCACCAGTACCGTGTATTGATCCCGGTCCAGAGGCCTTCGGGGTCAATGGCTTGCTCCGGTAGTTTCTTGACGCCGGGGATGACGCGCAAATTCTGTACTGCGTTGGCAGCCTTCCATTGATGAAAAGTCCCGCCGACCCCGAAAATGATATCCGTTGAGATTCTCCCCGCTCGGTAGGCGATGAGTATCCTGACCTTGCCCCTGCGGGAAACGGTATCGTGTCTGACCGAGATGAAGGGATAGCGCTCCTTGAAGGCTGCGGTAAGGGTTTTGGACTCTTTCGGGCTCGCGGTCGACGTGAACCTCAATTTTCCTTCCTTCTTGGCCTTTTCAATCCACTCTTGCGGGACTTTGAGCTCCTGGTCGATTCCGGAAAGTATCGACGAGTCAAGATTGAGTTCCTTGAGCATCTTTTGTGTTGCTTTCGGTAGCGGATCCGAAAAGGCGGGAGAGGAGAGGATCGTGGTGGCTACTAGGGTTAGCGCCAAATACATGTATCGATTGAGAACCATAATAAATTTATCCTCCAAAAAAATTTTTATTTCGATCTGTGAAATGCTGATTTAATATTTTATGGCGCGGCAGCGCGCCGGGGGAAGTTCCAGTCGAACGGTGTCGCCCCGGGTGAGTGAGGATGAGGGGTGGAGTTTTACCCGAATGCTCTGTCCACCGGTGATGACCCTGCACTCAAGAGTATCTCCCATAAAAATCACCGCATCCACGTTGGCATTCAAAACATTGTGAGTCGAAGTGTGAGTTTGGCTTACCAGGTTCGCGTCCTCCGGTCGCACAAGGATCACCACGCTTTCCCCCACGCCGATCCCTTCGGGAAGCGAACACTTGAGGGCGCCGCCGGGGGTTTTCACTTCACCCAAGGATTCTCCATTGATCGGCAATTGGCTGACCTCACCTTCGAGGAAATTGGCCATGCCGATGAAGTTTGCCACGAATCGTTCCCTGGGTGCTTGATAGATTTCGCTTGGCGGAGCTTCCTGGACAATCTGGCCCTGATTGATGACCGCTACAACATCGGACATGGTGAGGGCTTCCAACTGGTCGTGGGTGACATAGAGAGTTGTGATGTTGAGCCGATTCACCAGTTCCCGGACCTCGAGACGCGTCTCCTCTCTAAGCTTCGCATCCAGATTGCTTAGGGGCTCGTCCAACAGCAACACGCGGGGTTCTTTGACCAGAGCGCGAGCCAGGGCGAGGCGTTGCTGTTGCCCTCCGCTAAGAAAAGGAGCCGGACGATCCTCCAAGCCGGTCAGTTGAACCAAGGAAAGGGCTTGGAGAACCTTTCCCCGAATCTCGCTTTTTGAAAACTTCCGGCCCATCTCTTTTAGCGGAAAGGCCACATTGTCGAACACAGTCATGTGCGGCCAAATGGCATAGGATTGAAAAACCATGCCGATATCCCGTTTGTAAGGAGGTACCGCTATCCCCTTGGAGGAGGAATAGACCAGATCGTCACCAATGTAGATCTCGCCCTCTTCCGGTGTTTCGAGACCCGCCACGGACCTGAGGGTGGTGGTTTTGCCGCAACCGCTGGGCCCCAGCATGGTGTAGAACTGACCGGGTTCTACGGTCAAACTGATTCCCCTCACGGCGTGTACCTCTCCCATCTCCGAGTGGTAACGCATGTGGAGGTTTTCGATGCGAATCATTTTGGTTGCCCGTCCTGCGCAAACGTTATCCCCCCTCTAGTACATGGAACCTTATGAAGTCAAGTCTTTGAAGTTTTAACGACTTACGAATGGTCTTCCATTGCCAATCATATTTGACAAGGGTAGGGAGTTTACGTATTAAGGTCGCATAAGGGGGGACAGATTATGGCCGAACAGCAACCCGATTTTCTGAGGCTTGCAAAAGCCTATGACGAATGGGTGGAATCTCAGAAAGTGCCGGTGCACGCGGGGTACTACATCGAAGACCTACGAACCCTTGAGCTGGGTTGGTGGGAGGAGCGGCAATGCAATGCGGCTTTTCTCAAGCTCACGGGTCAGGAGGGCATCAGCGAGGCGCGGGTTACAGAGATCCCTGCCGGAAAAACTCTGCCGCCAATGAAATTTGCCCTGGATGAGATCGTGTATGTGGTCGAGGGGCGTGGCATGACCGCGGTCTGGGGACGAGAGGGAACGCCCAAGAAGAACTTTGAATGGCAGAAGCACAGCATGTTTTTAATTCCCCGGAACTCCTTCCGGCAGCTCAGCAACATGCAGGGGAACAGCCCCGTGAGACTGTTGCACTACAATTTCCTACCCATCTCCATGTCTCTTACGCCGGATGCAAATTTCTTTTTCAATAACTCCTACGCCGCCGATCTAAACGGATCCCAAGTCTCCGAGGAGGACTTTTACTCTCAGGCCAAGAGGCTCAAAGGGGGGCTGGGAGGACTGAGCAACCGCGATATTTGGTACGGTAACTTCTTTCCGGATATGCGGAGCTGGGATCGGCTAAACGCACAAACCGGACGGGGCGGCGGCAGCAAGGTTGTTCATATACGGTTTCCCAGCGCCAATATCAATTCCCACATGTCCGTTTTTCCAGCCCAGAGCTATAAGAAGGCTCACCGCCATGGTCCCGGGGTCGTCATCGTGATCCCAGCGGGTGAGGGGTACTCCATCATGTGGCAGGAGGGCAAGGATAAGGTGGTCATCCCGTGGCACGAAGCGAGTGTTTTTGTGCCGCCCAACCGATGGTTCCACCAGCACTTCAACGTGGATTCGAAGCCGGCGCGGTATCTTGCCCTTCGCACGCCGTCCGCTTTGAGCGGTTACAGCGAACGCGTGGAGGACAGAAAGCGGGACCAGATTGAATATCCGAATGAGGATCCGATGATCCGGGAGAAGTTCGAAGCCGAGCTGGCTAAGAAGGGACTTAAGTCTCTGATGCCCGAAGAAGCGTACCGCGACCCGGACTACGAATGGAATTACGAGTCCGGCCAAACTTCAGCGGGATAACGCCAAGCCCTTAAGTCTGGAATCAACCGAGAGCAGCGGTTTTTACTGCTCGGCCCACAGAGGCGGCCTTGGGTTTCCTTCCTTGGCGGTAAATTCCCGTGAGCAGAAGGGGCACTGACACGGTGCTTCCGGGTTTCCCGTGTACTCGGCACGCTCCACATAGAATAATCCCTGACACGCCGGGCAATTCACATAACTTACCTTGTCCATAGGGTTTCCTTACCGGTAGGTTCCTTTCCCGTTGGGTAAATAATCTTTCAACTGGATTCGGTCCATGACCTCCTGTGGAATAAAGGAGCGTTGCTCGTACACTGCCGGAGGGCATGGGATAGTGCAATCGATGCCCGCCCGTGTCCCCAATCCCCGTCCCGTGGTGGTGGGCTCGAGGTTGCTGGCGTGTAGGTTCGGCACCACGATGAGGTCTTTGGCCCAGTCGGAACGGGTGTCGATGGCCCATTGAACCTCTTGCTCATCCCAGATGTCTACGTCCTCATCGAAGACGAAGACGTGCTTGATGCCGTCCTGTAAGGATAGGGCCGCCATGATGGCCATCCGCGGCTGAGAATCGTGGGTCTTTTTGATCTGGATATACATGTGATGCGGTGCAGGCATAGGGCGGTAGACGTTCAGTAGCTGCGGAACGACGCGCTTGACCGCCTCGTATACAGAGCCTTCCCGCCGCAACGCCCCGATTTGATCATCGGCGTAACCCGTAAGGATGGAAACCCAGTGTGGGTTTTGCCGATGGCTGATACAAGTGACTTCCATGTAGGGGTTGAGTCTCTGGGCGCCGAAATAACGCGTGTATTCGCCGAAGGGCCCTTCCGGTTTGAGTTTGCCCCGGGGCACGATCCCCTCGATGACAAACTCGGCGTCTGCAGGCACGAGGAAGTCATCTCCCAGAGTTTCTGACGGGACCAACCGTAGCGGTTCCCCCATGCATCCGCCTGCCGTATCCCAGTGGCTCAAGGGGTATCCCATTTTGGCTTCCGCTCCCATGCAAACCCCGGGGTGATGCCCCGTCCAGTAGGCGACCCGGGCGTCTTCGCCACGATCCTCCCATTTGCGGATGTTCCACCGGTTGTGGCTGGCCCGGTTGGGAAAGATGCGAAGCTCCTTTTTGTCCAACATCCATCCTCGCTGCAGAGCGCAGTTGTCGATACCGGTTTCAGGATCGTAGGTGGTTAGAAAACCGGCGGAGATATAGGGGCCTGGATCCCAGGCGGCGTGAATCAGCCCCGGAATCTCCTGCAGGTTCACCTGATCCCCAGTTTTAACGACTTGTTTGACCAGAGCTTCATTTCGGCTCACCACCACCGGCTTGATCCGTTTAGCCCGCATTTCGTAAAGGTCGCGACCCAGCTTTTCGAAAGTCGACCCTACGGCAAGGGCGGAGCGTCGTCGAGAAGCGAATAAATTAGTGACCACGGGGAAAGGAGAAATCGTCCCATCCGCTCTTTTCAGGCGGTGAAAGATAAACACGGGTGTTTCCCGGAGTTCCTTCTGAGCTTTGAGGGTGATGGCGGAAGCGTCCCACTTGGCGTCCACTTCCTGCTCCACATGCACCACAAGGTCAGGATTCGCCGATTCGTATTTTTTAAGAAAGCTTTGCAGATCTTTCATCTTGGCACCTCGGTGGATTGAAGGTAATAAATCCTGTCACACTCATATCCGAAATCAGGGACGGCGTCTACCTCGGAAAATGTTTTACCGGTAACGTCCCTTGCCCTGGGGCAGATAATCGTCGAGTTTAATCCGTTCCATCACCTCTTTCGGAATAAACGATCGCTGCTCGTACACCGCCGGCGGCGAAGGAATCGTGCAGTCGATTCCCGCCCGGGTTCCCAGACCCTGCCCGGTGGTGGTGGGCTCCAGGTGGGTGGCCTCGAGGTTGGGAACAACAATCAGATCCTTTGACCAGTCCGAGCGTGTATCGATGGCCCATTGAACCTCGTCTTCGTCAAAGATGTCCACGTCTTCATCGAAGACGAACACATGCTTGATGGCATCGGGTTGAGCCAGGGCCGCCATAAGAGCCATGCGAGGTTGAGAGTCGTGCGTCTTACGAATTTGCAGGTACAAATGGTGGGGTGCGCCGGTGGGCCGGTAAACGGTTAGCAGTTGCGGCACCACTCGTTTTACGGCTTCGAAGACGATCCCCTCCCTGCGCAGGGCGCCGATCTGATCATCCGCATATCCGGTGATGATGGAGACCCAGTGGGCGTCCTTCCGGTGGCTGATGCAAGTGACATCCATGTAAGGGTTGAGCCTCTGGGCGCCGAAGTATCGAGTGTATTCGCCGAAGGGTCCTTCCGGTTTGAGTTTGCCCTTTGGCACGATTCCTTCAATGACAAATTCCGCATCAGCGGGCACCAGAAAATCATCTCCCAGGGTTTCCGAAGGCACGAGTCGTAACGGTTCGCCGAGACAACCCCCAGCGGTTTCCCAATGGCTCAAGGGATAACCCATCTTCGCCTCCGCCCCCATGCAGACCGCGGGGTGGTGCCCGGTCCAGAAAGCCACACGGGTATCTTCACCTCGCTTTTCCCATTTGTTGATGTTCCAGCGATTGTGGCTCGCGCGGTTGGGAAAGATGCGTAGTTCCCGTTTTCCGACGAACCAACCTCGCTGCAATGCGCAGTTGTCGATTCCCGTGTCGGGGTCATAGGTCGTCAAGTACCCGGCGGAAACGTAAGGGCCCGGATCCCAGGCGGCATGGACCAGGGCTGGAATCTCTTGCTGGTCAACGGAGTCTCCTTTGTGGACAACGTCCTTGACCGGTGCGTCACTCCGGGACACCACCACCGGCTTGATTCTATTTTCCCGCCGCTGATGGAGGTCCCGGCCCACATGTTCAAAGCTGGAACCGACGGCAAAGGCGGAGCGTTGCCTTGAAGCAAATAGGTTGAGGACCAACGGCAGTGGTGCGATTTGTCCGGAGGTTGTCCGGATCTGGTGGAAAATAAAAACCGGGGGTTCCCGCAGCTCCTTTTGCGCCTTGAGGGCGATGGCCGAAGCCTCCCACTTCGCGTTGACTTCCCGATCCACATGCACGACGAGATTGGGGTAGGCCTTTTCGTAATCCTGCAAGAAACTTTGCAAATCTTTCATTTCCGTGTCCCTGGCTGCGGAAGGTTTGTTTGCTCGAGCTTCAACGGAAGGGTATCGGCGAGCCGACGGATTCCTGAAAACTCTTGAGCGGTTTTATGCTACCCCTTAAAACGTGTCAAGTCCCTGTAGTGGATCAGTACATATGAGACAGGGAGGGGTTTTTAGGAGATACGATGCCTCGGTCTTGGAGATATTGCAAGGGAGTTAAGTAATTAAGTGCTTGGTGGGGCCGCACCGTGTTGTAGGTTCGTTCCCAATGGAGCAGTTGTTGGTTGAGAGCATCAACGGTCCAAGCACACGGTTGGACCTCATAGAACTCCTCAGTGTGAGTCCGGTTGGCCCGTTCCACAGCACCATTGAGTTTGGGACTTTTGGG
>JABAOE010000592.1_pt4 | contig 92786 bp, 96 predicted proteins | sample 7062141 | NCBI WGS metagenome assembly JABAOE01 (sample SAMN14538627, study PRJNA623070) | marine sediment metagenome | biome: marine biome [ENVO:00000428]; feature: marine pelagic biome [ENVO:01000023]; material: deep marine sediment [ENVO:00002113] | place: India: Gulf of Khambhat ... | reverse complement strand
AATTTTCTAATATATTGGCGGATCCCGACAAGCTGCTCGCGGTCATCCGGAACGAGCTGATCGAGGTGCGCGACGCGTTTGGCGACGAGCGGCGCACCGAAATTGTTCAGGATCACAGCGATCTGAGCGTCGAAGACCTGATTCCGAGTGAAGAGGTCGTGGTGACGCTATCCCACGGCGGCTATGCCAAGGCGCAGCCGATCGATACCTACCAGGCCCAGCGAAGGGGTGGTCGCGGAAGGTCGGCGACCAAGGTCAAAGATGAGGATTTCATCGACAAGCTGTTCATCGCCAACACCCACGACACGATTCTGTGCTTTTCGAGCCGCGGCAAGATTTACTGGCTCAAGGTTTACCAGGTGCCACAGGCGAGCCGTGGCGCGCGTGGCAAACCCATCGTCAACCTGCTTCCGCTCGAAGAAGGTGAAAGGATCAACGCCGTATTGCCGATCAAAGGGTACGCCGAGGACAGCTTTGTTTTCATGGCGACGTCGGGGGGAACCGTCAAAAAGACGCCGCTCAGCCAATTCTCCCGACCGAGATCGAACGGCATCATCGCCATCGACCTGCGGGAAGACCAACTTGTGGATGTCGCGATCACCGATGGCGATGCGGAGATCCTGCTGTTTTCGAGTTCGGGTAAGAGTATTCGCTTCCGCGAGTCCGATGTTCGTCCCATGGGGCGCAGCGCCGCAGGAGTCAGGGGTATCAAGCTGGCTGAGGGCCACGAGGTCATCGCACTGGCGATTATCCGCGCAGGTATGATCCTGACGGCCACCGAAAACGGCTACGGAAAACGCACGGCAGTCGAGGAGTTTCCGATACAGGGCCGGGGTGGCCAGGGTGTTATCGCAATCCAGACCAGCGAAAGAAATGGCCGCACCGTGGGTGCAGCGCAGGTCGCCGACGACGATGAGATCATGCTGATCAGTTCCAGTGGCACCTTGGTCAGAACGGGTGTGGACGATATCTCTGTGCAAGGCCGGAATACCCAGGGTGTGCGGCTAATCCGGGTCGAGGAGAACCAGCGCCTCGTGGGGCTGGCGCGAATCGAATCCATCGAGGAAGACGAAGATTAACGCGCAGCCATATGCGTAATTGCCTAGTGCAATTGCAACGTCAAACCGCAACAATAGCCCCGGAACGAACCGACCCGTATTTTCTCTAGCAAGGACCCGCAGCGACATGTCTCGCGTCTACAACTTTTCGGCCGGGCCTGCGGCGTTGCCGCTCGAAGTCCTCGAAACTATTCGGGATGACATCCCCGACTGGCAAGGCACCGGGATGTCGGTCATGGAAATCAGCCACCGCAGCAAGGAATTTGTGGATCTGGCGGCGCGCTGCGAAACGAATCTCCGGACGTTGTTAGCCATACCTGACGACTACAGCGTGATTTGGACCCAGGGTGGGGCAACACTGCAGATGGCCATGGTTCCATGGAATCTGGCGGCACCCGATGACGCGGCCGACTACGTGGTGACCGGCAGTTGGGGCAGGAAGGCGCTTGGCGAGGCGCAAAAGGCCTGCCGTGCAAACCTCGCTGCCGACGCATCGGATCGGAACTTCACCTATATTCCGGAGCCATCGATGTGGCAGCTCAGCGACAATGCCGCGTACCTGCACATCACAGCCAACGAGACGATTGCCGGCGTCGAATTTCACGAGTTGCCCGACAGTGAAGTGCCCATAGTCTCGGATATGTCGAGCACAATTCTCTCGCGACCGATCGATGTCAGTCGCTACGGCGCGATCTATGCGGGTGCACAGAAAAACATTGGCCCCGCAGGTATTACGCTGGCCATTGTGCGCAATGACCTGCTGGAGCCGAAGCGTGACAACCTGCCGCACCTGATGATGTGGAAGTCCTACGCCGAGTCGGACTCTATGACCAATACACCGCCAACGTTCGCCTGGTACGTAGCTGATCTCGTACTGCAGCATTTGCTGGCGATCGGCGGGCTCGAGGCAATGGCCGAGGTCAATCAACGCAAGTCCGGTAAGCTTTATGCCGCGATCGATGCCTCGGATTTTTACGGTAACCCCGTCGACAAGAGCTGCCGGTCCTGGATGAATGTCCCGTTCATCCTCGTGGACCCGGATCTGGACGGGAAATTTCTCGACGAGTCCGCCGAAGCCGGGCTGACCAATCTAAAGGGACATCGATCAGTCGGCGGAATGCGAGCATCGATCTACAATGCCGTCCCAGAAGAGGCAGTCGACGCGCTGATCGATTTTATGGCTGATTTCGAACGCAGGTACGGATGAGCATGTTCAAGATATTGACCCTCAACAACATCGCAGTGGAAGGGCTGCGGCACCTCCCGCGAGAACGCTACGAAGTTGCCTCGGAGATCGCCCATCCGGACGCTGTCCTGGTGCGATCATTCGATATGCATGATTGGGATATCCCAGAGACTGTCGTCGCCATCGGACGCGCGGGCGCGGGAACCAACAATATCCCGGTGGAGAAGATGGCGGCGCGCGGCGTGCCGGTTTTCAATGCGCCCGGCGCCAACGCCAACGCAGTCAAGGAATTGGTCATTGCCGGCTTGTTGCTTGCGGCGCGCAATCTTTGCGACGCACGCGAACACGTCAAGGGCCTTGCCGAAACCGGCGAGGCGCTCGACAAGGCGGTGGAGGCTGGCAAGAGACAGTTCGTCGGTTTCGAGCTACCCGGGAAAACGCTCGGAGTCATCGGGCTGGGCGCCATTGGTGTAGAAGTTGCCAACGTCGCGCTCGCGCTGGGAATGAAGGTCATTGGCTTTGACCCGAAGATCACGGTTCGCCGGGCATGGCAGCTGTCATCGGGTGTCGAACATGCGGAGACGCTCGACCAGTTGTTCCAGCACGCCGACGCGGTGACTGTCCACGTGCCGCTCATCGAGGAAACGAAAGGCCTGATCAACCGTGACCGGCTTGCCCTGATGCCGGACGGGGCGGTAGTGATCAACTTTGCCCGAGGCGGCGTCACCGATGACGACGCGATTGTTGCGGCTCTGGATAGTGGCAAACTGCATAGCTACGTGACCGACTTCCCGGCGGAAAAAACCAAATCACATCCCAAGGTTGTCGCGTTGCCGCATCTTGGCGCATCGACCGGCGAGGCCGAGGCAAACTGCGCCGTCATGGTGGCCGAAAACGTCAAGGATTTTCTCGAGAACGGCAACATACGATTCTCGGTGAATTTTCCCGAATCCCGATTGCCCAGGCTCGACGCTTATCGGATCACTATAGCCAATGCGAATGTCCCCAATATGGTTGGCCAGATCTCCACGTGCCTGGCCAATGCCGGGCTGAATATCGAGGACCTTCTGAACAAGTCCATGGGTGAGCTGGCCTACACGATCGTTGACGTCAACGGTCCCTTATCGGAAGAAACCGAAGCCAAACTCCGGTCGATCGAAGGCGTCTTGACGTTGCGAAATCTCGGTAAGCCTGTAACCTGAACGCCGTTATGGCGTCCGACCCCGAAAAACAGGCCGATGCTCCGGACCTCAGCGAGATTCGCAAACGAATCAACGAGGTAGACGAGCAAATACAGGTCCTGATCAATGAGCGCGCGGAGTATGCTCAGAAGGTCGGGGTAGCCAAGGGCGATTTGGGGTCCGCGGTCGACTATTACCGACCCGAGCGAGAGGCCGAGATACTGCGTGGCGTGCTCGAACGCAACGCGGGTCCGATCCGTGACGAAGAAATGCTGCGTCTGTTTCGCGAGATCATGTCCGCCTGCCTGGCGCAGCAGGAACCACTCAAGATCGGTTTTCTGGGACCGGAAGGGACGTTCACGCAGACGGCAGTTTTCAAACATTTCGGCCACTCGGTCAGAGCGCTGCCGTTTCACACGATCGATGAGATCTTCCAGGAAGTCGAGAGTGGTACTGCCGACTTCGGAGTCGTGCCGATCGAGAATTCCACGGAGGGATCGGTCAATAACACGCTCGACATGTTTTTGACCTCGCCACTTAAAATCGCCGGCGAAATCGAACTGCGTATCGAGCAGCATCTGCTTGGGCGCATCAGGGGGCTCGAGAATATCGAACGCATCTGTGCACACGAGCAATCACTCGCACAATGTCGTGGCTGGCTCCGCGAGTACCTGCCTCACGTTGAACTCATCGGCATGTCCAGTAATGCGGCGGGTGCAAGAAGGGCACGAGATGAAACCGGGACGGCTGCAATCGGTCCCGAAGTGGCGGCCGATGTCTACGATCTGGAAGTCATGGTCAGCGGCATCGAGGACCGATCCGACAATTCCACGCGTTTTCTCGTTGTCGGGCGTGAGCTGCTCTCGCCGAGCGGGAAGGACAAGACGACGATCCTCGTCTCCACCGGAGACACGGCGAAAGGAGCAGGCGTGCTGCACCATTTGCTGCAGCCATTGGCCGAACACAACGTGGTCATGACATTCATCGAATCGCGTCCGTCCCGGCGCAAGAACTGGGACTACGTTTTCTTCATCGATATCGAGGGCCACGCGGAGGAGGCGCCCGTGTCGGACGCACTGGCCGTTCTTGAGAAGGAAAGCTCTCTTTTCCGTGTCCTGGGCGCTTATCCCAAAGCGATAGGCTAATGCTCTTCCGAGTGCATCCCGGCGACGTCCATAATGCGACGGTTGCCGTCCCGGGCGACAAATCGATTTCCCACCGGGCCTTGATGCTCGGCAGCATTGCGGACGGGGAGTCGCGGATCAGTGGTTTTCTCAACGGCGAGGACTGCCTCGCCACGCTCGAGGCCATGTCGGCAATGGGAGTTCGTATCGACCGGCCGGACGATACGACCGTCGTGGTGCATGGCGTCGGTATGCGGGGCCTCGAGGCACCCGCTGCAGACCTCGATATGGGCAATTCCGGTACCGCAATGCGCTTGATGGCAGGATTGCTGGCCGGACAGGCATTCAGCGCTACCCTGGTGGGAGACGCCTCCCTGACCAGCAGACCAATGGGCAGGATCATCAAGCCGCTCGGTGACATGGGGGCCGAGATTCACAGCGATGAGGGCCGTCCGCCGCTCACGATTCGCGGTACCGGGAAGCTTCGCGGCATTCACTACGACATGCCAATCGCGAGCGCCCAGGTGAAGTCGGCGGTACTGCTGGCCGGACTCTATGCGACGGGCGACACCAGTGTCACGGAACCGGCCGTGACCCGAGATCACACCGAGCGCATGCTCGAGAGTATGGGTGTCGACATTGGTCGCGAAGGCGGCCGCCTAACGGTGCGTGCTCAGCAGCGCCTGCGTGGCTGCAACATTCAGGTGCCCGGCGATCTTTCGTCCGCGGCATTCGTCGTGCTTGCCGCACTGCTCGCTAAAGACGCGGACGTCCTGATTGAAACCGTCGGCGTCAACCCGACGAGAACCGGCGTAATCGATATCCTGCGGGCAATGGGTGCCGATATCTCGCTCGAGAACCCGCGTATGTTCGCTGCGGAGCCTGTGGCTGATTTGCGGGTGCGATCGTCAACCCTGCATGGTTGTGACGTCGATCCGGGCCTGGTGTCGCTGGCGATTGACGAGTTCCCGGTGCTGTTCGTGGCAGCGGGCGCAGCCAGTGGCGTAACGAGGTTCAGCGGTATTGGCGAGCTCCGGGTGAAAGAGAGCGACAGAATCGCAGCGATGGCCGCGGGCCTGCAGTCGCTCGGGATCAGCGTGGAAGAATCACCGGATGGCGCCGTTGTCTCCGGCGGAGAATTCAGCGGCGGCGAGGTCGAGAGCCTGGGTGATCATCGCATTGCGATGGCGCTGGCCGTCGCCGGTTCTGTGGCAACAGGGCCTGTAGTAGTGCTTGATGTCGCCGCTGTTGACACGTCGTTCCCCGGGTTTGCGGCACTGATGGGCTCGGCGGGACTCAATATCGAGGTGCGTGAATGATGATGTCACAGGCTGAGATACCGGTCATCGCGATAGACGGCCCGGTTGGCTCCGGCAAGGGCACGATCGCCCGGCAGGTGGCCGAGGCGCTGGGCTGGCACCTGCTCGATAGTGGCGCGCTCTATCGGCTTACGGCACTCGCTGCCATCAAGCGAGGTATCGCACTCGACGACGATGCCAGGCTGGCTGAACTTGCGGCCCACCTCGATGCCCGTTTTGGAAGCGATGCCGAGGGAGGAGAGCGAATCTGGCTGGACGAGGAAGATGTCACGGCCGCAATACGCACCGAGGAATGCGGGGCCGGCGCATCCGCTGTAGCCGCGCTATCGCCTGTCCGGGATGCCTTGCTGGACCTGCAGCGCTCGTTCCGCAAGGCGCCAGGGCTGGTAGCCGATGGCCGGGATATGGGGAGCCATGTATTCATGGATGCGGGTCTCAAGGTGTTCCTTACAGCGAGCCCCCAGGAGCGCGCTAAAAGGCGCTATAAGCAGTTGAATGACAAGGGTATTGATGTTAGTCTCGCGGCCCTTTCGCGGGACATAGAAGAGCGTGACAGGCGGGATCAGGAGCGATCCGTGGCGCCGCTTCGACCGGCCGAGGATGCCAGGGAACTGGACTCCTCGAATATGTCAATTGAAGAGGTCGTCTCGACGGTTCTTGACTGGGCTGCCGGACGCTAGTCGTTCCCGGCGAAGGAAACGGTATGGATCAGACATGACGTCTGTTCTATTTTTGCAATTGCCGTCGGGCACAGGAAGTGCGCTGACGTAATGGGCGAGGGCTGAGAAGTCCTCTTGGTTATTCACAATGTCTGAAAGTTTTGCTGAGTTATTTGAAGAAAGTTTTGCCAGTCAACAGATAAAGCCGGGATCGATCATCTCCGGCGTCGTTGTGGCGATAAACGACGATGTAGTAATCGTCAGCGCAGGTCTCAAATCCGAGGCCGTTATCCCAATCGAACAGTTTAAGAACGACAAGTCCGAAGTCGGCGTAGCCGTCGGGGACGAAGTCGAAGTCGCGCTGGATGCCGTCGAAGACGGATTCGGCGAGACGAAGTTGTCTCGTGAGAAGGCGATTCGCGCACGCACGTGGACAGAACTCGAGAAGGCGTTCGAGGAATCCCGTGTTGTCGAAGGCATCATTAATGGGCGCGTCAAGGGCGGTTTCACGGTCGAGATCGACAATGTCCGCGCGTTCCTGCCCGGATCCCTCGTCGATGTGCGGCCGGTGCGTGACCCTGCTTATCTCGAGGGCAAAAGCCTCGAGTTCAAGGTCATCAAGCTCGACCAGCGCCGCAATAACGTGGTTGTCTCACGCCGAGCGGTGGTTGAACAGGAGTACTCCGCCGAACGCGAAGCGCTTCTGGAGGATCTGCAGGAAGGCAATACGGTCAAGGGAATTGTAAAGAACCTGACCGACTATGGAGCCTTCGTGGACCTCGGAGGAATAGACGGGCTGCTGCACATTACCGACATGGCCTGGAAGCGCGTCAAGCATCCATCGGAAGTCGTTGACGTGGGTCAGGAGATCGATGTCAAAATCCTCAAGTTTGATCGTGATCGCCAGCGTGTATCGCTCGGTATGAAGCAGCTCGGTGACGATCCGTGGAAGGATCTTTCGCGCCGGTACCCGCCGCAAACACGCATCTTCGGCAAGGTTACGAATATCGCCGACTACGGTTGCTTCGTTGAGATCGAAGATGGTGTGGAAGGCCTCGTTCATGTATCTGAAATGGACTGGACCAACAAGAACGTCAATCCGGCGCGGGTTGTTTCTGTTGGCGAAGAAGTCGAGGTCATGGTTATCGAGATCGACGAGGAGCGTCGTCGTATCTCGCTCGGTATCAAGCAATGCAAGTCCAACCCCTGGGCGGAGTTTGCTGCGACCTTCAATCGCAACGACAAGGTTGCAGGCCAAATCAAGTCGATTACCGATTTCGGAATCTTTATTGGCCTCGACGGTGGCATTGACGGCCTGGTGCACCTGTCCGACATCTCGTGGGAGGTGCCCGGGGAAGAAGCTGTCCGCAACTACAAGAAGGGTCAGGAGATAGAAGCGGCCGTTCTCGCGATCGATTCCGAACGCGAACGGATTTCACTGGGCATCAAACAGCTCGAGAAGGACCCGTTCTCCGCATGGCTCGCCGATCATCCAAAGAATTCGATCGTCAAAGGCACGGTCACGGAAGTGGATGCGCGGGGGGCCACGATCGACCTCGGGGACGGAGTTCTGGGCTCCTTGCGTGCATCGGAAATGGCGCGTGGTCGCGTTGAGGACGCGCGCACGATGATCAAGGTGGGTGAGGAGGTTGAAGCCAAATTCACCAACGTAGATCGCAAGAATCGTACGATTGCGCTGTCGATCAAGGCCAAGGAAGTTCACGACGAGCAGGAAGCTATCAGCAGCTATAAATCCGACAAGGGCGCCGCACCTGTTGGCACTACGCTCGGGGAGTTGCTGAAGGAAAAAATGTCCGGCGGAAGCAAATAATACGTAAAAAGAGTAGCCCAGACCGCATGGTCTGGGCTATATTGTTAGTATTATCCGTGGGTTACGAACCACAAAAGACCAGGCGAAGCGCAAGATGACCAAATCAGAACTAATAGAAGTTATCGCCCGCAAGCAAAAACACCTTCCTGCCAAGGATGTGGAACTAGCGGTAAAGCACCTTCTGGACTTGATGAGCGACTCGCTGGCCAAGGGCCAGAGGATCGAGATCCGCGGTTTTGGCAGCTTCTCGCTACATTTCCGTCCACCCCGTATCGGTCGAAATCCGAAGACCGGTGAGGCCGTGGCCCTGTCGGGCAAATACGTGCCACACTTCAAACCGGGGAAAGACTTGCGAGAGCGCGTAAATGCCAGCCGGCATTTCCCGATTAAGAGTTAGAATTACCCAGCATTGTCATTTTTTGAGCGGCCATTGGCCGCGATGGCGCCAATGGGGTACACCCGCGTCTGGTAAGGTGTGCGCATGCTGAAGAAAGCAGGCCTGATAATCCTGATCATTGTGCTGTTCGTGGCGATGTTTACGTTTACGGCGCTCAATACCGGCGATGTCGAACTCGATCTCGGGTTCTTCAAACGCAGTTATCCGATCTCCATGGCATTCGCTGGAACCTTCGTACTCGGCATCCTCTTCGGGATGCTGTGCATGACAGTGTTTGTTTTTCGGCTGATCAACGAACGACGGAATTTGCGGCGCTCGTTGCGGATTTCCGAGTCTGAAGTCAGCAGCCTGCGGAACCTGCCGCTCTCCGATGCCGACTGAGTCGACATTCCTTCTCGCCGGACTGTTCCTGCTGTTGGCGGCAGCAGGCTGGGCGTTGGGCCGTTTCGGCGAGCGCGACGAGGAAGAAGCCGCGCCGCCGCTGAACATTGACTACCTCAAGGGTCTCAATTTCCTGCTCAATGAGCAGACCGACCAGGCTCTCGAGCACTTTCTCGCAATGGTGCGGGTCGATGACAAAACGATCGAAACTCACTTTGCACTGGGCAGCCTGTTCCGGCGACGCGGTGAAGTGGATCGAGCCATCCGGATACACCAGAACATCATCGCCAGGCCTGATCTCGCCTCGGAACAACGGGACCAGGCGCTATTCTCGCTGGCCAAGGACTACCTGCACGCCGGTCTGCTGGATCGCGCTGAGAAGCTTTTCTCACGTCTGGCGGAAGGTTCTCGTTACCAGGTGCAGGCGCTCGAGAACCTCTGTGGGATTTACGAGCAGGAAAAAGAGTGGGAGCAGGCGATCAACGCGGGACAGCGTCTCGAAACTCTTGGTGGCCGCTCCCTGGCGCTGCAAATCGCACATTACTATTGCGAGCTTGCCGAAGCTGCTGCCACAGCAAACGATTATGCGGCGGCGCGCCAGTATGTGAAAAAAGCCCAGGCCGGGCGGCCAAGGACGATGCGGGGCGCGCTCGTGCGCGCGCATATCGCCCGCGAGACCGATGACTACAAGACGGCCCTGCGCCTCTACCATCGAATCATCGACGATCACACTTACCTGATCGCTGAGGCGCTGCCCGAAATCGTCGCCACTTACGAGCAGGAAGGGTCGATGGCGGGGCTGGACAAGGCACTGAAAACGATGCTCAAGGACGATCCGGACATGAGTTCGCTGGTCGCGTATACGGCCATTATCAACAGTATTGGCGGCATACCGATCATTGACGAGTGTGTAAGAAACTACATGCTCGAAGAGCCGACGCTCGCCGAGTTTGTCGACCTGCATCAACTGACAAAGGGCAGCGATGAAGCGCACGATGAAGGACTCGAAAAAGTCCGTAACGGCCTGTCCAAACTGGCCCGTAACACCCCGCGGTATCAGTGCCAGGAGTGCGGGTTCTCGAGTCAGAGACTGCTTTGGCAATGCCCGAGCTGCCGAAACTGGGAAACGCAGCGGCCAGCTTCGCGCGTCCAGTTCGATACGGTTCTGCAGCACTCGATCACGAACCGCTAAAACCGCGTGAAATCCCCCAATTTGCCGGCGGTATGGCCTGGCATCCCGGCGTAAGCTCCGTTACCCGTTGTCACGCCAAAAGGAGCTTGAAATGAGAACTTGTCAACGATTGCTGGCAGTCTTGCTGGCTTGCCTGCCGCTGTGGTCATTCGCCGGCCCTGTCGATATCAATACCGCAAGTGCCGAAACATTGTCAGCAGAGCTGAACGGTATCGGACTGGCGAAGGCCAAAGCGATCGTCGAATACCGGGAGAAGTACGGGCCGTTCAAGAGTCCCGACGACCTGTCGCTCGTCAAAGGCATCGGCGAACGCACCGTTGAGCAAAATCGGGAGAATATCAAGGTGTCGCCAAAGCCAAAGAAGTAACCGATCCCTGCGCCGCAACGCCAGCGCGCGTGCCATTTGTCGTGTCGCTGGCGGTTCTTATTGGCTATGATTCGCACTCCAGTTCTGACGCAGGAGCAGCGCGTTGACAAACAAGGTCAGGGCAGCCGTCTTTCCAGTCGCCGGTCGCGGAACCCGATTCTTGCCCGCTACCAAGGCGAGTCCGAAAGAAATGTTGCCGATCGTCGACAAGCCGCTGATTCAGTACGCGGTGGAAGAAGCGATTGACGCAGGAGCGACCAAACTGGTCTTCGTTACCGGCAGTTCAAAACGTGCGATCGAGGATCACTTCGACAGCGACCCCGAACTTGAACGGGCGCTTGCCGCTGCCGGTAAGGACAAATTGCTCGAGTCAATCCGGAGTATCGTTCCCGACGGGGTTACCTGTATTTACATCCGGCAGGGAGAGCCGCTCGGACTTGGTCACGCCGTACTTTGCGCCAGGGCGGCGGTTGGTGACGAACCGTTTTTCGTCCATCTCGCAGATGATCTTATTGCGGCAGAGACGCCGTGCCTTACCCAGATGGTGGCTGAGCATGACCGCCATGGCGGCAGTGTTATTGCGGTAGAAACCGTGCCGCCCGAAGACACGTCGAGCTACGGCATTGTTGCGGTAGATGATGCAAGCCGCATTACACAAATCGTCGAAAAGCCCGCACCGGACAAGGCACCCTCGCACTCCGCAGTCGTCGGGCGCTACCTCCTTGCGCCCGAGATATTCGAGAAGCTCGAGACCATCGGGCGTGGCGCCGGTGGTGAGATCCAACTCACCGACGGTATTGCGGACCTGCTCGACGAGTCTCCGGTGTACGCTTATTCCTTCAGCGGGCGGCGCTTTGACTGCGGGAGCAAGCTCGGTTACCTGATGGCCACGGTCGCCTATGGCCTGAGTCATCCCGATACAGGCGAGGCTTTTCGTGCGCAATTGCGGAACGTGATCGACGACTGATTCAGTCGGCCGCGGACGGTTTATTCAAAGCCGCGACAATAATACTGCGCACGATGACGAGAAGGACGAAAAGAACGGCTGTCGAAATCAAAAACCCCTTGTTCATTTTTGTCCCCTCCGATTAAGCTTCTCGATACCAGTTCCCCCAGGAGCGACCAATGAGGTTGTTTGCCGCAGTTTGCCTGTTACTTTTCTCCATCTCGGTCAATGCGCAAGAACGATATCTCGTGGATTGGGATGCCGTTGGAGAGGAGACGCTGACTCTTTTGTCCGATCTCGTCCGGATCGATACGACGAACCCGCCCGGCAACGAAACGGAAGTTGCAGAGTATTTGCAGGCCATTCTGGCTGCAGAGGGAATCGATTCAGAACTGTACGCGCTCGATCCGAATCGGGCCAACCTGGTTACCCGCATCAAGGGCAACGGCTCCAAGCGACCGATCCTGATCATGGGACACACCGATGTTGTGGGTGTGGACGCAGAGCAATGGGACAAAGATCCGTTTAGCGGCCTGCGAGAGGGTGGTTGGGTCTATGGCAGGGGGACCTTGGACGACAAGGACAACGTCGCGGCCGGTTTGATGGTCATTCTGATGCTCAAGCGCTACGGCGTTGAATTGGATCGCGACGTCATATTCCTGGCTGAGGCCGGCGAGGAGGGCACCCCACAGGTTGGGATTAATTTCATGGTTGAGAATCATTGGGATGCGATCGCCGCCGAGTACTGTCTCGCCGAAGGCGGTGGCGGCATTCTCGAAGAGCAAGGCGTCAAGGTAGTGGAAGTACAGACGACCGAGAAGTTGATCCGTCGAGCGATACTGGTTGCGAAAGGCACGGCAGGACACGGCTCGCGTCCCAGCGAGGACAATCCGGTTGCCGCCATTGCGCGGGCTGTTGCAAAAGCTGATGCCTGGCAGACGGAGGTGCGGCTCAACGAGACGACGAAGACGTATTTTGATCGACTGGCATCAGTGGCGAAGCCAGACGATGCGTTCCGGTTTCGCAATATCGACAATCCCGATGAGATCGAGGCCATACAGCAACACTTCCTCGAGAACGATGCGTATTACTACTCGACAATTCGAACGTCTGTTGTGCCAACAATCATTGATGCTGGATTCCGGAAGAATGTCATTCCCTCGCGAGCGACCGCCATGCTGGATATCCGGATGTTGCCGGATGAAGATGTGGACGCTTTCTATGAGAAGCTGGCGGTGGTGATCGATGAGCCCAATGTAAAAATCATCCCGGAGGAAATCTACCGGCCGGCGGCGCCACCGTCGGGGCTGGACAACGAGATGTTTGAGACGCTTGAACGGGTGGCTGGCGAAATGTATCCGGACGCGATCGTTGTCCCCAAAATGTCGACAGGTGGAACCGATATGTCCCAGGTGCGGGCGATGGGTGTCCCCGCCTACGGGGTCGGCCCGAACCGTTCCAGGGCCGAATTGAACAGTGGTAACGGTGCTCATGGCGACAACGAGCGGGTGTCCGAGGAGGCGTTGGTCGAGTTCCTGCAATTCATGTGGTCGGTCGTCATCGACGTAGCTGCGACGAAGTAATGAAAGCGGTGGACCTTGTCGTGTTCGACATGGTCGGCACAACCGTGCAGTCGAGCCCACGAATTCCCGAGGCATTCACGCGCGCACTCGAAACAGCCGGCGTTCAGCTGACGCCGGAGGACATCACGTCGATACGCGGGAAATCGAAAGTTGCCGCTATCCGCGAGCTTCTGGCAGATCGTTTCCATGCCGATGACACCGAGGAACTCATCAGAAACACCTATGCGGCATTCAAGTCGTATTTACTTGACTGCTACCGGGATGGTCCCGTTCAGCCGATAGAGGGGGCGTCTGATGTCTTTACCTGGTGCAATGAGGAGGCCATCGGCATTGCGCTGACAACCGGGTTCGACCGGGATCTTGCGAACCTGATCGTCGAAAAGCTGCGATGGGGTGACCTGATCGATACCCTCGTGTGCAACGATGACGTCGCAGCCGGGAGGCCGGCTCCGGACCTGATCCTCACCGCGATGGAACGACTTGGGTACGTCGATGTCCCACGGGTAGCCAGCGTTGGTGACACGCTTTCCGACCTGCAGGCAGGAGCCAATGCAGGCGTCGGTTACAACATCGGCGTCCTGTCAGGTGCGCACTCGCGTGAGCAATTGCAGGTGCAGCCACACACGGCCCTGATCGACAGCGTTGCGGACTTGCCAGGTGTTTTGTCGGAGTGACTCGCGCTCTTTCTGGCGGCAAAGGATTCAGGTCTGAGACATGACGTAGAAGTAGAACGTGTAGAAGCTGATCCATGCGACGACGAGAATCAGCTGTAACCTGCGCACCTGGACAAATCTTTTCAGGCCTTTGCTAACCAGCGCGACGACGCTGGTTACAAGAACGAACCGCAACAGGCGGGCCGGAATACTGATTAGCAGGAAACCCCAGATCCCGAATCCGGCACCTGCCGCTTCGAGCGCGTAGATCTTGTAAGGGGTGCCGATGAGGGGGCCGATAAAGAGAGCAACAAGGCCTCGCTCATCCAGTTGAGAACGAACATCGGCGATCATGGCATCACTGATCGCCGGTATCCACGCAAAGAGACTGCGAGCAGGCTCGGGATTGACGCTCCCGACATACCAGGTGATCGCACCGCCGACGAGAGCGCCTGCCGTAGCCCACAGGCATGCACGGTAGGCCTTCGCAGGATCTTTGAGAGCGATCCAGCTCAGCAGAACATCGGGGACGATGAAAAAGACGGTCGCCTCCGCAAATCCCCAGATGCCAGCGGCAATGCCGCTGCTGCGCGCTTTCATGTCAATCGGTGAGTTCCTTCAGCCCCCGGGAGACGCGGTTGACGATAGTCCAGCCGGTTAGCACCGCAACGGCGGCAAGCGCCCAGTTGATCCATGGCAAAAGCGGAGCGCCGAGCCCCACCAGGAGCCCGAGCAGGCCGAAAACGAAGGCGCGGTCGCTCTTTCCCATGGGACCGTCGTAGCGGCGACTGGCGCCAACCTGCACCGATACCACGCCTGCCATCTCAGTCAGCAGCGCAAGAAGTACGATCAGGATCACGAGCTGCGGCGAAATGCCTGCGACGAACGCGAATGGAAGATACAGCACGGCATCGGATATGACGTCGGTCAGCTCATTGAGAAATCCACCCAAGGCGCTTTGCATTTTGTGCTCGCGTGCCATCATGCCGTCGATGGCATTGAACGCCATTCGCAGAAAAAGCCAGACCGGTATCAGCAATGCCGCCCAGCGGGCATCCGGGTTCAATGCAAACACGGCACCGACCAGGACCGATAACAGCATCGCTGTTATCGTGACCTGGTTGGCCGTCACGCTGGCGCGAACCAGGGCCCGGCAAAGGGGTCTCAGCAGATTTTGGAAAGCGGGCTTGAGGTCGTAGATAGTCATGGAATGCCAGCTCCGAGTTTCGAAACAGCATCGTGGAGATCATCGCAAATCGCTTTTACGGAATCCGCGGACTTATCCAACTGGCCGTACCGCCGGGCCTCGCCAATGCGCAAGTGCACCTTGCGGGGCCTGGGCAGCACCTTGCCCTTCGGCCATGCGCGAATACCGCCTTCGAGGTGGCAGGGCACAACAGGCAGATCCGTGCCGACGACAAGACGCCCGATACCCGATCTGAACCGGCCCATCTGGCCCGATGTCGTGCGGGTACCCTCCGGGAAAATAATCAGCACGTTACCCGCATTCTTGAGCAATTCGTTGCAGACCGTAAGGCTTTCGCCGCCTTTGATCGTGCGCTCGAAGGGCAGCGCATTGATAAGGATCGCAGAGACGGCGCTGCGGGGCAGGCTCGAGAAGAAATAATCCGCCGCTGCGGCTGGGAAGACGCGGTGTATTTGCCGGAGCGGAACTGAGCACAACATGCACAATGCGTCCAGGTGACTGGTGTGATTGCAGACCATCACGTACGAGCCGGACTCGGGCAGATTCTCCCGGCCCTCGATGCGCATACGGTGATACAGGCGCATCCAGGTGCGAAGCAGGATCGCCGCCACTGATCGCAATGCATACGCCAGCATATAAGGCTCGCGCGGAAAATTGCGCAGGTGCTCGGCCAGCGTGTCGTCGATGTCGGGAGGCGGATGGTATTCCCACTCGGTCATGCGACACCCGGCTCAACCAGGCCGTGGAGCCAGCGAACGACGTGGAAGAAGATTGGCGCGACGAAGATCATGCTGTCCACGCGATCGAGGATGCCACCATGTCCCTTGATGATCGTACCCATGTCCTTGATCCCGATATCACGCTTGATATAGCTGATCACGAGATCGCCGAGCTGGCCGCCGACACCGACGATAAATCCGGTCACGATCAGCTCCCAGGACGCGAAATGGGGGAAAGAGAACCACAAGGCCCAGGGCAGTGCGAGCGAGACGATTATGGCGCCGATGGCACCCTCGATCGTCTTCCTGGGGCTGATGTTCTCGCGCAGTTTGTGTCTGCCGAATAACTTGCCGCAGGTAAACGCTGCGATGTCGTTCAGTTCGACAGCGAACAGCAGGTAGAGAATGTAGCCGTACGCATATTGCGCATTTGCCAGGAAACCCAGGTGGCTGAACATCCAGCCGAAGTACATGAATCCGACAATAGCCAGGGCGATACGCTGCAGCTGACCTTTCGACTCATTGCGAAATATCGGGACGAGCAGGATCGCGCCGATAACATAAGCGGGCAGGGCCATGAACAGGCCATACCAGCCATCGACATGCAGCCTGGGATCCTGGACATGAGTGGCAACAGCGAGGAGGACGATGCCGAGATAGACGAGCCCGGTCATCCACCAGTCTTCGTAAAGACCGGTCGCGCGCGCGTATTCCTTGAAGCCGACAATGGCGAGCAGTGCGACACCGACTATGAACGCGGTCCGGCCCAACAGAATCGTGCCGAGCACGACCGGCACCATGATCAGCCAGCCCCGGTAGGTTTTCCAGATGGGACCAACGTTCTTGCCAAGCGCGGTCAGGATGCCGAGGGCAATGCCCGAAATGGCGAGCACCGCGGCAACGATCATGACGTAGGTCTGAAATATGTCGTTTTGGAGTGCTGCGTCGAATGTCATGGCTCAACTCCCCGGGGCGGCTCGTCCCCGTGACAGCCTAGAGATTGCCAGTGTGGCTGGCGATACTCCTGATGAACTCCTGAACAATTGCTGATGGGGCAGCCTTCCCATACTGGTGATTTCCACGATAGCGATTTTCCTGTGCGCAGCGTCTAATGAACTCCATCGTAACGGGAAGTTAGTCCCGCGTGAACCGAAGTCTCTGCCACTCAATGATTGATGAAGGCTTCTCAAGACAGTCTTTCGTCATCGCTTTTTCCTGTGTTCTGTTCGGTTGCGTCTCGACCGGCGATGACTACGAGAGTGCGGGGGACCCGGTGAACGCCAGGGGCCATGAATGCTTCTTCGAGTCGACCATCCGGGGCTATGACGTTCTGGACGACAAGAATCTGCTCGTCTCGATAGCGAACCGCGGCTTTTACCACGTGGAGCTAAGAAGAAGTGTCGACGACCTGGACAAGCACTGGTCCATCCGGTTCGTCTCGCAGGCCGGCGGTATCTGCAACGGATCGCATGTCATTGTCAATCACGGGTTTGGTCGCAGGCAGCAGGTGGGGCTGTCCTCGATCAGGGAGATTACGCCGGGAGAACTCGACCTGTTGCTGGTCCATTACGGCAAACAGGTGCCGGTCGCCAATCAAACCGCGGAGCCTGGAGAAAGCTATGGTGCCGAGGTAGAAGTTCTCGACTGAAAGCAGACCTGCGAGGGGCGCTTGCCAAAATAGAAAGCCCCCTCGATGAGGGGGCTTTTCGCTGTCTGGCTCCCCGGGCCGGACTCGAACCAGCGACCAATTGATTAACAGTCAACCGCTCTACCAACTGAGCTACCGGGGAATGTTGCGGGCCGCGATTCTGGTCCAGCACCCTCGCGAAGTCAAGCGCTTACGGCCTGTTTCAGGCGGCTCACCGCCTCTTCGAGCGTGTCCATCGAACTCGCGAACGAAAGTCGAATATACCCGGGCGCCCCGAACGCCGTCCCGGGAACCACTGCGAGGCCGACAGACTCGATCAGATGCCTGGTGAGGTCCGTGTCGTCAGCCAGGCCCAGGGCCTCGATCGCACCGGTCACGCGGGGCAGAGCATAGAATGTGCCTTCCCCTCGGCGGCACTCGAAACCCGGAATCCCGTTAAGTGCCGGAACGAGGAAATCGTGGCGCCTGCGGTATTCGGCGACCATCCGGTCCACAATCGACTGATCGGCGTTCATCGCCGCGGTAGCTGCAGCCTGGGAAATACTGCTGGCATTCGATGTGCTCTGGCTCTGAACTGTCGCCATTGCTTCGATCAGCTCCTGCGGGCCGGCCGCATACCCGATGCGCCACCCGGTCATTGCGTAGGTCTTCGAAACGCCATTGACGGTCACGGTACGCCCGTAGAGCGATGGGCAAGCCTGCGCGAAACTGGCGAAGGGCTCGGCGGCCCAATGGATGGATTCGTAGATCTCATCAGCGGCGATCACTATATTCGGGTTGTTTTCCAGGACCTCGCCGATCGCGGCCAGCTCGCCTGGGTCATAGCAGGCGCCAGTCGGATTGCACGGGCTATTAAGAATCAGCAGACGCGTATCCGCCGTGATTGCCGCACTGAGCTCTTCGGGCGTCATCTTGAAGTCGTCTTCAATCCCGGTCTCGATAAATACGGGTTCGGCTTCCGCAAGTCGCACCATGTCCGGATAGGAAACCCAGTATGGCGCAGGAATGATCGCCTGATCGCCGGGTCCCAGCAGACTGATACACAGATTGAACAACGCCTGCTTGGCGCCTGATGTAACCAGGATCTGGTCGGCATCGTATGCCAGACCGTTATCCTGCTCGAACTTGGCTCTGACGGCGTTCTTGAGATCGGCCGTACCATCGATCGGCGTGTACTTCGTGGCACCGGCTTCAATGGCAGCGATGCCCGCATCCTTGATCGCCTGTGGCGTATCGAAGTCCGGCTCCCCGGTGCCCAGGCTGATGATGTCACGGCCTTCGGCCCTCAGCCGTGTCGCGAGGGCCAGGACTGCTCCGGTCGGGGACGGCTTGACCGACGCCATGCGTTTTGAAACTGGTAAAATCACGTGTTTGCCTCCGCGCAGACATGTTACGTGAATCGATGCAAAGCCCAAAGACAGAGAAAGACCGTGATCGCCTGACGCTGATGGCTGGCTTCAAGCCTGCTGGCGACCAGGGCGCCGCAATAGACGGACTCGTCGAGGGTCTCAATGACGGGCTGGCGCGCCAGATTTTGCTCGGGGTCACCGGGTCCGGCAAGACCTTCACGATGGCCAGTGTCATCGAGACCGTGCAGCGTCCGGCGATTATTCTCGCACCCAACAAAACCCTGGCGGCCCAGCTATACGGGGAGATGCGTGAGTTCTTTCCGAAGAACGCCGTCGAGTACTTCGTCTCGTACTACGACTACTACCAGCCCGAAGCCTATGTACCCAGCTCTGACACCTACATCGAGAAGGATGCTTCGATCAATCAGCACATCGAGCAGATGCGCCTTTCCGCCACCAAGGCGCTGCTCGAGCGCAATGATGCGATCATAGTCGCGACGGTTTCTTCGATATACGGTCTCGGCGACCCGGAGGCATATTTCAGCATGGTGCTGCACCTGTTCCGCGGGGATCGCATCGACCAGCGCACAATCTTGCGCAGGCTTGCCGAGTTGCAATACCAGAGGAACGAGCTCGACCTGGCGCCGGGTACGTATCGGGTCCGTGGGGATGTGATCGACGTCTTCCCGGCCGAATCCGACCGCGATGCGGTACGAATCGAGCTGTTTGACGACGAAATCGAGTCGCTGTCCTATTTTGACCCGTTGACCGGTGAGGCGAGCGCCCGTGTGCCGCGCCTGACGATCTTTCCGAAAACGCACTACGTGACGCCCAGGGAAACGCTGCTCGAAGCTTGTGACCTGATCAAGACTGAATTGAAAAACCGCCTTGAATTTCTCAAAACTAATGAAAAACTACTGGAAGCTCAAAGACTTGAGCAGAGAACCTTATTCGATTTAGAGATGATCAAGGAGCTGGGGTACTGTGCGGGAATCGAAAACTACTCGCGCTACCTCTCGGGTCGCCAGGAAGGGGAACCGCCGCCGTGCCTGTTCGACTACTTGCCCGACAATGCGCTCCTGATTATCGATGAGAGCCACGTAACGGTGCCGCAACTTGGTGCCATGTACAAAGGCGACCGCTCGCGCAAGGAAACCCTCGTGGAATACGGATTCCGACTTCCATCTGCGCTCGATAACCGGCCGCTGCGATTCGAGGAATTCGAGCGGCTCTCACCGCAAACGATTTACGTCTCCGCGACGCCCGGCGGCTACGAGTTCGAGCATGCCGACAATACGGTGGAGCAACTCGTGAGACCAACCGGCCTTGTCGACCCGGCGGTCGAAGTGCGGCCGGCGCAGACCCAGGTGGACGACGTGCTGTCCGAAATTAACCGGCGCGTAGCGAAGGATGAACGTATCCTGATTACAACGCTCACCAAGCGGATGGCCGAAGACCTGACCGATTACCTCCAGGACCACAATATTCGTGTGCGCTACCTGCATTCGGACATCGGAACGGTCGAGCGGACAGAAATAATTCGGGACCTCCGCCTGGGCGCTTTTGACGTGCTCGTTGGCATCAACTTGCTGCGGGAAGGCCTGGATATGCCGGAGGTATCGCTGGTGGCAATTCTTGATGCGGACAAGGAAGGTTTCCTGCGCTCGGAACGGTCATTGATCCAGACGATTGGACGCGCAGCGCGGAACATTAACGGCACCGCAATTCTTTACGCCGATAATGTGACCGGCTCGATGCAGCGTGCGATCGACGAGACCGAGCGGCGCCGCGAGCGGCAGCTGACGTATAACAGCGAACATGGCATCAAGCCCGCGACGATCGTCAAGCAGGTAGCGGACATCATGGAGGCGGCGTATCCGGCCCCGGGGAAACGCAAGCGTCGCATCGGGGAGGAGGGTGCCCGCTACGATACAATGTCGCCGGAACAGCTGATGAAAAGGGCGGCCAAGCTCGAGAAAAAGATGCTCCGGCACGCCCGGGATCTCGAGTTCGAAGAGGCCGCGAGGCTGCGCGATGAGATCAAGCGAATCCGGGAGGAAGGACTGGGCTTTGCGGACAGGAAAGCCGGTTAAAGGGTCTTGCACGGGACGTGCGGCTTGAGTATCGTACGCCGCCTTCACTGGGGCGATTAGCTCAGGGGTAGAGCGCCACGTTGACATCGTGGAGGTCGCAGGTTCGAAACCCGCATCGCCCACCAACTCCCGGATCAGGCGAGGCGTTGCACAACGACAACAAAATCCCTGATTTTTTTGGAAAAACAGCTGTTTCCACGGTTGTTAATTGCTTTTCGGCTCTATAAAATCGCGGTCCCGCACTCTCTGCGGCGCGCGGTAGCGCTCAGGTCGTGCGGGAACCTGTTTCGTATTGGAGGATTTGAGGATCGCAGTATCAAAGCGCGTACGGCGTAACGATGAAATCGAGGCCAATGAAGTCAGGGTGATCAGTTCTGACGGCGAGCAAGCTGGCGTCATGCCGCTCAGAGACGCGATAGACCTGGCGGCCGACGAAGGTCTCGATCTGGTGGAAGTGTCGCCAAACGCCGAGCCACCGGTTTGCAGGATCATGGATTTCGGCAAGTACCTGTTCGAGCAGAACAAGAAGGCCCAGCAATCCAGGCGCAAACAGAAACAGGTCCATGTCAAAGAGATCAAGTTTCGTCCCGGGACGGACGAAGGTGACTACCAGGTTAAGCTGCGCAAACTGGTGCAGTTTCTCGAAAACGGGGATAAGACCAAGGTCACGTTGAGGTTCAGGGGCCGGGAGATGGCGCACCAGGAGCTGGGCGCAAATCTGCTGGCCAGGGTCCGGAGCGACCTGGAAGAATACGGCACCGTCGAACAGATGCCGCAGATGGAAGGGCGGCAAATGGTCATGGTGATGGCGCCGAGGAAGCATTAGTAATCGCTTTGCGCGGGACACGACAACCGCGCAGGGTTTGGATCCCGCCTGCATCGGCCGCACTGCGGTACGTAGCATGGCCAAAAAGTGGAGAACACAATGTCGAAGATGAAAACCAACCGGGGCGCGGCCAAGCGCTTCCGGCGCACGGGTAAGGGCGGCTTCAAAAGACGCCAGTCCCATCTCAATCACATCCTTACGAAGAAAAAGTCGAAGCGTAAGCGGCATCTTGGTATGACCCAGCAGATCGCTGATGCCGACCAGAAGAGCGTGCGCCGCATGCTCCCGTACAGCTAAGAGGAGATTGAGAGATGGCACGAGTCAAGCGTGGCGTTACCGCGAAAGCACGTCATAAGAAAGTCCTCAGTAAAGCCAAGGGTTACTACGGTGCCCGCAGCAAGCTGTACAAGACAGCGAAGCAGGCGGTTATCAAGGCGGGGCAATACGCCTATCGGGATCGCCGCCAACGCAAGCGGCAGTTCCGTGCGCTCTGGATTACGCGCATCAATGCTGCGGCACGGCTGCATGGTCTGTCCTACAGCCGACTCATCAATGGCCTGAATAAGGCCAATGTCGAAGTCGACCGCAAGGTGCTGGCGGATATTGCCGTTCATGATCCTGAGGGCTTCGGCGCCATCGCCGAACAGGCGAAAGCCGGACTGGCACAAAACGGATAATCCTTTGCGCCCGCTGAGCGAGCTGGTTGCGACGGCGGCATCGGAGATCGATGCTGCTGCCGACCTGGCCGCACTCGATGCGGTCCGGGTGACTTACCTTGGCAAGAAAGGTGAGTTGACGGCGCGCCTCAAGGGGCTCAGCGACCTGCCGGCGGACGAACGACCGCAAGCCGGACAGGAAATCAACAAGGCCAAGCAGGAGTTGCAGGCGCAGATCAATGCCCGCCGCGAGGAGCTCGACACTACTGCACTCGAGGCCAAGCTCGCCGCTGACGCCGTCGATGTCACGTTGCCGGGCCGTGGCGTGTCCCTGGGCGGCCGTCATCCGGTGTCGCGTGCGATGGCGCGCATCGACAGGATCTTCCGTAACGCCGGTTTTGGCATACGCTCTGGTCCGGAAATAGAAGATGACTTCCACAATTTCACGGCGCTGAATTTTCCCGAGAACCATCCCGCGCGTGCATTGCACGATACCTTTTTCTTCCCGGGCGGAAATCTGCTGCGGACGCACACGTCCCCGGTACAAATCCGGTCGATGGTCGAGGAGGGCGTCCCGATCCGGATCATCGCTCCCGGGCGCGTCTATCGGTGCGACTCCGACCAGACGCATACGCCGATGTTTCACCAGGTCGAGGGTCTGGTTGTCGATCGTGGCATCAGCATGGCCAATCTCAAGGCTGTGCTGCACCAGTTCGTCGAGAGCTACTTCGAGCGCGAAGCAGAACTGCGATTCCGGGCGTCCTACTTTCCGTTCACCGAGCCATCGGCGGAAGTGGACATCCTGTGGGAAGAGGGCAAGTGGCTCGAGATTCTCGGTTGCGGCATGGTGCATCCGAATGTGCTCGAGGCCGCCGGGGTCGACTCGGAAGAATTTACGGGCTATGCATTTGGCATGGGCGTCGAACGACTCGCCATGCTTCGCTATGGCGTGACCGACCTGCGTACCTTCTTCGAGAACGATCTGCGCTTCCTGCGGCAGTTCCGGTAAGTGTCATGAAGATCGCAGAATCCTGGTTGCGCGAATGGGTAGACCCTGACCTTGGCACCGAGGCCCTGGCCGAGCGCCTGACGATGGCGGGCCACGAAGTGGACGGGATCGATTACGAGGGACAGGGGATCGACAGCATCGTCATCGCGGAAGTGATCGAGGTGGCGCGGCACCCGGATGCCGACCGGCTCAGCGTCTGCCAGGTCAATGATGGTAGCCGTAAAACGCTGCAGATCGTCTGTGGCGCGCCGAACGTATTTTCCGGCATGAAGACGCCTCTCGCGAAACCGGGGATCACGTTGCCTGACGGGGTCAAGCTGCGCAAGGCGAAGATTCGCGGGGTCGCATCGAACGGGATGCTCTGTTCGGCTATCGAACTCGGCCTTGGCGACGAGTCGGACGGCATCATGGAGTTGCCCGCCGATGCCCCGGTAGGCGAATCCCTGGTGGACTACCTGTCGCTGCCGGATGCAGTCATCGATCTCGACCTGACTCCCAATCGCGGGGACTGTTTCAGCGTGGTGGGCATCGCGCGAGACGTCGCGGCGCTGACGGCTACGGAAATGAAGGAACCGGTGTTCGAGACGGTGGCTGCCACGATCGATGACACCCATCCGGTGCAACTCCTGGCCCCGGAAGGGTGCCCCCGGTTCGCGGGCCGCGTTATCCGCAATATCAACCTGAGCGCCGGGTCACCGGTGTGGATGACCGAAAAGCTGCGCCGCGCGGGCTTGAGGCCCATTCACCCGGTCGTTGACGTCACCAACTACGTCATGCTCGAGTTGGGCCAGCCGCTGCATGCATACGACCTCGGGCTGGTCAAAGGCCCGATCCGCCCGAGAATGGCTGAAAAGGGCGAACAGCTTACGTTGCTGGATGGTAAGGAGGTAAAACTCACCGCCGACACGCTGGTGATCAGCGACGACAGCGGGGCCATCGGCATCGGCGGAATCATGGGTGGTTTCGGAACCGCGGTAACGGAAGAAACCAGGGACGTGTTTTTGGAGGCGGCTTTTTTCACCCAGGAAATCGTCGGCGGACGAGCGCGTTCCTATGGCATGCACACTGATGCTTCGCTGAGGTTCGAACGCGGTGTCGATCCGGAAGGACAGGCACGCGCGATTGAACGGGCGACTCAACTGTTGCTTGCGATTTCGGGTGGCGATCCCGGACCGACAGTGGTCGAGACAGCGGAGGATTTCGTTCCTCGACGAGATGTCATTCGAGTTCGCAAGTCGCATGTCACACGTTTGCTCGGGGTCGAGATCGAAGACGAAAAAATCGTGGATATCCTCGAGCGACTCGGACTGTCGGTTGCGCCAAAGAAGGGTGGCTGGGATGTCGTTGCGCCGAGCCACCGGTTCGATATATCGCTGGAAGTGGATCTGATCGAAGAAATTGCGCGAATTTATGGCTACGACGAGATTCCCGAGACGACAGCAATCTCGGAGACCCCGCTGGAAGTCGTAACGGAGTCGCTGATCGGCACCGAGCTCGCGTGTGCAACTCTCGTTGCGCGCGATTACCAGGAGGTTGTCACCTACAGCTTTATCGATCCCGACGCGAACAGACGACTAACCGGTGTCGACTCCGAACTCGTTCTGGGCAATCCAATCTCTTCGGAGATGTCCGTCATGCGCGCATCGTTATGGCCGGGTATGTTGCTGGCTGCATCGGCTAACGCGTCCCGTCAACAGGATCGCATTCGGCTTTTCGAGGTGGGTAAGTCGTTTCACGGCTCGCTGGACAACCACGAAGAGGTCGTCCGGATCGCAGGTCTCTGCATGGGGCCGTCGCTCCCCGAACAATGGGGTAGCAAAACGCAATCCGTTGATTTCTTTGACATAAAGTCAGATGTCGCCGCGTTGCTGGACCTCGCGATGGACTCATCAACGATCGATTACAGCCCCGTGGAACATCCGGCACTGCAGCCCGGGCAAGCGGCCCGGTTGACTCGCGACGGGCAGGAAATCGGAGTGATTGGAAAGCTGCATCCGCGTCACCAAAAGCCGTTCGACCTGAAGCGGGAAGTGTTCATGTTCGAGCTGGACGCGGCAGGCGCGCTCGCATCTCAAGCACCAAAAGCAAAGTCGATATCGAAATTCCCTTCGATTCGTCGGGACATTGCGGTCATCGTTGATGACAAAATTTCCGCGGTGGACTTGATATCAACGGTCGCGTCAACGGCGCCCGATCTGATATCGGATGTCAGGATTTTTGACATTTACAGAGGGCCAGGCATAGAAGCAGGGCTAAAAAGCGTAGCTTTAGGCTTGATTTTGCAGGAAACATGCCGCACCCTTACTGACGATGACGCGGATGCCGCAATGACCGCAGCAGTTAAAAAACTAGAAGATAAATTTGCGGCCCAGTTGAGAGAATAAGTAACAATGTCACTGACAAAAGCCGACATGGCGGAATCCCTGTTTAACGAACTCGGGCTGAACAAGCGCGAGGCTCGCGAACTGGTCGACATGTACTTTGAAGAGCTGCGAGCATCGCTTGCAGTTGGGGAGCAGGTCAAACTTTCCGGCTTCGGAAATTTTGATCTTCGGGATAAGAAAGAGAGGCCGGGACGTAACCCGAAAACGGGTGAGGAAATCCCGATCACGGCACGTCGTGTTGTGACGTTTCGGCCCGGACAAAAACTAAAGGCCCGAGTAGAAGCATATGCTGGAACCGGGGAATAACGACGAACTTCCTCCAATTCCTGGTAAGCGATACTTTACGATTGGTGAAGTAAGTGACCTGTGTGCGGTCAAGCCGCACGTGCTCAGGTACTGGGAGCAGGAATTCCCGCAATTGAAGCCTGTCAAACGACGCGGCAACCGGCGCTATTACCAGCGCCAGGACGTCCTGATTATCCGTCAGATACGCAGCCTCCTGTACGATGAGGGCTTCACGATCGGGGGTGCGCGGCAGCGGCTGATGGGTGATTCGGCGAAATCTGACGTGACGCAAAGTCAACAGATTATCAAGCAGATACGCCTGGAACTTGAACAAGTTCTTAAGATCCTGCGACGCTAGTAATTCGCTTCTTTTCTAGATCTTTCAAGGCGCGTATGATGGCCGCCCTAAACGGTCGGGGCGTAGCGCAGCCTGGTAGCGCACCACAATGGGGTTGTGGGGGTCGGAGGTTCGAATCCTCTCGCCCCGACCATCTTCTCGCGTAATGCTCAAGCTGGTTGTAATGCCGCAGCCAGTTTCTTGTCTTCGATACCCAACAGGATCGGCTGGGCCGAGTCTCTGTAAATATTGATTTTCGCGTTGTAGGCGACGCGCGAAAGTCCATGCTTGTCCTTGATGTGCAGGCGACGGATATTGAACTGACCGCTACCCAAGTTTTCACCGGTCAGGTAGCACTTGATCGCCGTGACCTTTTCTCCGGAAAACTCCAGGCCGCTGAGCTTGGCGAGATTGCCTTGCGCACGCTGCAGGAAAGTCACCGCATCGAGATTCGCCTGGCTCTGAACAGGATCCAGCTCTTCGTCGGTGAGGTCGGCGAGAAAATCACCAACCAGGATTTGTCCCGGCAACGCCGCCTCGATCATTCGAGCCAATTCAATCGTCACGTCGCCGACGATGTAGTCATGGGTCGTGGGATTGAGTCCCTCGGCCTGGTTGAATTCGTAACAGGCGCCGACGTGAAAACAGGCCCGCAATCTCGGGACAGTCTTCGACATCGATTTGCTCCGCGCGATGGCATTGTCGGCGAGCACGATGTGCATGAAGTGGTAAAGATTGACGTTCGCCTCGAGCCCGTCATCGCGGTTCCAGACGTAAAATCCATCGCCGCTCGACGAGCGGGCAAAGTTAATGCTGACGTCTTGCTCGAGCATTTTGGCATGCGCTGAATTCAGTGAGTAGGCCAGGCTATTGAGTTGTGTCATTTGCTCGAACGGCGTGAGCAGGCTGAATCCAACAATGTCGAACAGCGTGACCGCCCGACTTGCGACATAGTTGATGCCATAGCGGCGGATCATCTTCTCGATGATCTGCCTCTCCACAGGATGATCGGTCAGGGGCTCGCGAAGCCGGATGTGTGTCGGTTCAACATTCAGAAGCCGCGCCACCTTTTGCATCTGGGACAGCGAAAGCCGGCGCTCGCCGGAGATCAGTTCTGTAATGAACTGCGCCGACACCCGAGCCGAATGCTCTCCGGGCTGGGGGGACGTGTACTCGGCAATTGCGTAATGGGGGACAACCAGGATGACTACCCCATCATCAATCGCCGCCCAGCTCAGGATATTGTTCTGGCCCAGCGACCAGTGCTGGTGCAGGGCCTGTTCGAGGTGGACCAGATTGCTTCGCTGACGCAGAGGCATTTCCTGCGCGAGGCCGGCCAATTGATCCAGGTACGGCGAAAAGTCGGCTAATCGCCTTATTCCGGATTGCGAAAGATCGTCAAATTCCATTCGTGTGCCCAAAGCGACTTCCGCACGACCGATTTCTCTGCCACAGTTCGCCCGGGAAGCGCCGGTATCGAAAGCGGGGATACCGTCGCTCGAAAGTAATCAACTCTTTTGTCCAGCGCAAGTATTATCAAGAAGTGTCTGTATCTAATTTATATCCCGGGAAATATCGGCCGAGGCCTCTGCAGAGATTTGACATAACCGTGCCGCAACAATTGCGTGAGCGCCACTTTGCTTGAAGCGCCGTCGATCGATGTGATCCGATCGTTGCAGGAACGGCTGCACGATCGAGTGATCCGCACGCCTGTAATGCGTTGCGCTGCGCTCGAGGCGCTTGCCGGAACCCGGACCCGGATTATCGGCAAGCTGGAATTCCTGCAACACACCGGCACGTTCAAAGCGCGTGGAGCGCTGGCAATCGTTACCCAGCTGACGCCGGCCCAGCGCGAGGCCGGCGTAACGGCTGTCAGCGCCGGCAATCATGCTGTCGCGACGGCTTTCGCGGCCGACGCGGTCGGTACCACCGCGAAGATCGTGATGATCAGTACCGCTAATCCGGCGAGGGTCGATGCATGCCGCGCGTATGGCGCAGACCTGGTATTCACGAGCGATATCCATGAGGCATTCGAGATTGCGGACCGTATCCAAAAAGAAGAAGGCCGGTTCTTTGTACATCCGTTCGAGGGGCCCGACATCGCTGCCGGAACCGGCACCGTTGGACTCGAGATCTGCGAACAGTGCGACGAATTCGACGCGGTTGTCGTCCCAATAGGCGGCGGCGGCCTGATTGGAGGCATGGCGAACGCGATCAAGCAGCTGCGTCCGGACGTCGAGGTCATCGGTGTCGAACCTGACGGAGCGGATTCGATGCACCGAAGCTTCGCCGCTGGCGAGCCGAAAGCGATCGAAAAAGTCTCGACGATTGCGGATAGTCTGGGTGCGCCTTTTGCGATGCCGTTTTCGTTCGGATTGTGTCGGCAATATGTAGACAGGCTGGTGAAAATCGATGACCTGCAGCTACGCCGCGCAATGGGTTTGCTGTTTGAAAAAATGAAATTCGCGGTGGAGCCTGCGTGCGCTGCGACCACAGCTGCGTTGCTTGGACCGCTGCAGAACGAGCTGCGAGGAAAAACCGTCGTCCTGGTCTTCTGTGGCAGCAATATTGACTGGGCGACATTTGCATCCCAGGCAATATTCGAGGAAACGAAATGCTGATAGATGCGCTCAAGGAGATTGTCGGTCCGAAAGGATGGATCTCAAACCCGGACCTGCTGGAGCCGTACCTCTCGGAGCGCCGCGGCCGAATCAAAGGGCACACTTTGATCATGGTGTCTCCGGCCTCGACCGATGAAGTCGCTGCGGTCGTAAGCGAATGTTCCGCGGCGGGCGTCGGTGTCGTTCCCCAGGGCGGCAACACCGGGCTCTGTGGCGGCGCAATACCCGATGACAAGGGAGACGAGGTGCTGCTGTCCCTGACGCGCATGAACCGGATTCGAGCGCTGGATGCCGACGACTATTCAATGATCGCGGAAGCAGGGTGTGTTCTCTCGGACGTCCAGCAGGCTGCTGAAAAGGCAGGACGATTTTTTCCCTTGAGCCTGTCGGCCGAAGGCAGTTGCCAGATTGGTGGAAATCTGTCGACGAACGCCGGCGGGATTAATGTGATTCGTTACGGTACGGCGCGCCAGCAAGTTCTGGGACTCGAAGTCGTATTGGCCGACGGGACGGTATGGGACGGCCTGCGTACCGTTCGCAAGGACACGGCTGGTTATGATCTCAAGCAATTGTTCATAGGCAGCGAGGGTACGCTCGGGATCATTACTGCTGCTGCGTTACGGTTATGGCCCAGGCCTGGCAATTCAGCGACCTTGCTCGCCGCTCTTGATACTCCTGAGGCAGCCGTGGATTTGCTGGGACGCCTTCATGATGCGGTCGGCGACTCAGTTCAGGCATTCGAGCTCATGTCCGATCGCTGCATCCGCTATGCCCAACGGCACGTTCCGGATGTCACCATGCCAATTGCCGGTCAGCACAAGTGGTATGTGCTGACAGAAGTCGTTGTCGGCGCTAATCCGGCCGTGCTCGAAGAGGCGGCTATGACCGCGCTGGGGGAGAAGGTTGTAGAAGACGCTGTCGTTGCGAAGAACCAGGCGGAGTCCGACCGACTCTGGCGCATGCGGCACTCGATTTCCGACGCGCAGAAGCCGGAGGGCGCGAGCCTCAAGCACGATATTTCCGTGCCGACCGGCCGCATCGGGGAATTTATCCGGAAAGGTAACCGGCTGGTCTCGGATCTGTTGCCCGGGGCGCGGCTGGTCATTTTTGGTCACGTGGGTGACGGCAATCTTCATTACAATGTCAGCCAGCCGGCCGGTGCCGACGCCGAGGAATTTCTCGCCGACGGCCAGCGCGCAACCGAGGCGATCTACGATCTTGCCATTGAACTCGGTGGCAGCTTCAGTGCCGAACACGGCGTCGGGATCTTCAAAAAGAGCTACCTTGAGCAATACCGGGGTGGGGCTGAATTGCGGGTGATGAGAGCACTCAAATCGGCTCTGGACCCCGAAAACACACTGAATCCGGGCAAGGTAATCTGACGACCAGTTCCACGTTAGGCCTTGACCGGGGCGTTAGAATTGCTGCTGATATGGGTGCAGAATCCAACAACTTGAGAGATTCGCTGGTCGATCAACTGGCGAACTTCGATTCGAGGCTCGAGGGGAAATTCGACGACGTCGCGATGTTGTCCGAGATCCAGGAGGCCATCGGTCGGCTGCTTGCCGAAAACAATGGCAGCGAAGCCCAGATTCGGCTCGTGCTCCAGGAACGCTACGAGAACGGCTCACTGCGCAAGGAGACCTTCCAGCTGGTGAAGTCGATGCTCGATCGCTATGTGACGGAGCATGCCCCGACGAGCCCCGAGCTTCCCGATACGAGGGGGCGCGTCGAGCCGAGTATCAGGTCCTCGGCCGCGAGTCCCGATGCAAACGAGCCTGCAACTGATCCGATGCGTTCGACGGTGGTGTTGCCGGAGAACCCGGCCCCCGAAGCAGCGACCGCCGACAGCCGTGTGCAAATTGGATCTGTCCTGCGCGATCGATTCCTGCTACAGGAGCGCGTCTCGGACGGTGGCATGGGCGTAGTTTACAAGGCGATCGACCGGCATCTTGGTGAGGCGGCTTCGGGTTCTTCGCTTGTCGCTATTAAAATTCTTTCGCCCGCGCTCTCGAATAACGAATTGGCGCTTCGCGCGCTTCAGCAGGAGGCAGCAAAGGGTCGCTGCCTCGTTCATCCCAACATCGTTCGCTTTATCGACCTGGATCGTGAAGACGATCTGCATTTCATCGTCATGGAATGGCTGGAAGGCCGGACCCTGGCCGATATCCTCGACTCACCGGATTCGCGGAGTATCGACACCGACCGGGCATTCAGGATTATCCGCCAGGTCGGCAAGGCGCTCGAGTATGCGCATCGTTGCGGCATCGTCCACGCCGACGTCAAGCCGGGCAACATCATGATCATGCCGAACGGTGACGCCAAACTGTTCGACTTCGGTGTCGCGCGTGTGCGTCAGCAGCAACTCGACAAGGACCCGGATTTTGATCCCGGCATTCTCGGCTTGATGACACCGGCGTATTCGAGCATGCAGGTTCTTACCGGTGAAATACCGGTTCCCTCGGATGACGTTTTCTCACTGGCCTGCCTCCTGTACCGCCTGGTCGCGGGTTATCGCGTCTTTGGCCCTCGAAATGCCGCGCAAGCGGCAGATGAGGGTATGAAGCCACAGCGCCTTGACAGGCTCAGCGACGCCAACTGGCGCGTTCTCAAGAAGGCGTTGTCTTACTCGCGCGTCACCCGGTTCGAATCGATGCAAGACTTTCTCGATGCGCTTGACGTGGAAGCCGCCGAGTCGATAACAGTCGACATACCGGCGCCGGGACGATTTGCCGATGCCGGCAAAGAACGCCGGGGACCGGGACGCGCGTTGTTCGGCCTTGTCGTACTTGCGGCTGTTGCCGGTGTCGTGGCCAACCAGATGGGTTTACTTGACTCGCTGAAGGCTCGGTACCTTCCAGGGCAGCCGGGCGAAGTCGTGGAAGAGCCGGCCGTCGCCGAGGTGGTCGAGCCGTCGGACGGTGCGCCCGCCGTAGGCGCCGAAGTGCCTGCGGCGTTCCAGGCGGCCGAAGAAATGTCTGCCGATGGGACCGACACGGAAGCGAACCCGATAGATGAGCAAGGACTGAATATCGATGACGTTCTCGGCGAAGAAACGATTGACTCGCTGGAGCCTGAGGAAACCATCGCGGTGCCCGAACCTGAGGTCATTTCCGAGCCTCTTGTGGACTTTGCGCGGCTGCCGCCGCCGACCGCCGAAATACTGCTGGGTCAGGGTGGACAGGAAGCGGAGTCGATCAGCGTTCGCTTGCGAGAGGATGACCGGACTGCAACGGTCGACCTCGTCAGGAGCGACGCAACATTTCCGTTGACACTGCGACTGGAAGAAATCGGCTTCAGCGGTAACCGCTCTCCCTGGGTCACGAATCAGTACGTATTTTCGGACAACGGCTACCTGGAATTTCCGGCAGGACAAAAGCGGGCACGCGTGATGCTGGCAATGACATCGGACGATATCCGGGAGCCCGATCAGCAAGTGACAATTCGCGTCCGTGAATCGGAATCTACGACGTCGCAGCTCGCAATCATCAACGTCTTGCTCGAGGATGACGACCAGCGCCGATTCGAAGCGACGTTGCCACCCGACACGGTTGCTTTTGGAGCCAGTCAGGTCACGGTCAACGAGGAGAATCCGGCCGTTCAGCTAGATGTACTGCGGTTCAACCCCAGTAGCGCACGGCTGGTTGTTGCATTCGAATTGCGCGACATTACGGCCACGCAGGGCGAAGACTACTTTGCGCCAGGAAATTCGATCATCGAGTTCGGTCCCGGCCAGCGCGTAACTCGCTTGCTCATACCTCTCGTGCAGGATTCCGACTACGAAAGCAATGAGGCGTTTAGCGTCGAGTTGACAGGCCCGGCGTCCAGCGCCGACGTATACCGCCGCGTTGCTGTCCTGATTCGTGACGACGATCAGTAGATCTCAAGCCAAGCCCATTGATAGACTGCCGCAGGTTCTGTAGCAGGGCATTCACAATGCAAGATAAGGATCTGCGGCGTTATTCAAGCGTTGTTGTAGATGGTGACGAGCAGGCTTCCAGCCGTGCGATGTTGCGTGCAGTGGGGTTCACGGACGCGGATTTCAAGCGACCTCAAATCGGAATTGCGTCGACGTGGGCAATGACGACGCCCTGCAATATGCACATCAACGACCTCGCAACCGAAGCGGCTGCCGGCGCTGACGAAGCGGGTGGCAAAGGCGTCGTGTTCAATACGATGACGATTTCGGACGGCATTTCGATGGGTACGCCAGGAATGCGATATTCGCTCGTATCGCGCGAAATCATCGCCGATTCGATCGAGTCGGTTACCGCTGGGGAGGGATTCGACGGGCTGGTGGCAATAGGCGGCTGCGACAAGAACATGCCAGCCTGTGTCATGGCGATGGCGCGATTGAATCGTCCGGCCGTGTTTGTTTATGGCGGCACGATCAAGCCCGGCGCCAACCGCCGCGATATTGTGTCGGTATTCGAAGCGGTCGGCGCGAAATCGAGTGGTGCGATCAGTGACGACGAATTGCTCGAGGTCGAACAAACTGCCATACCGGGCCCTGGGGCATGCGGTGGCATGTATACGGCGAACACAATGGCTTCGGCGATTGAGGCTCTTGGCATGAGTCTTGCGAACAGCTCCGCCCAGGAAGCCGTGTCGCAACAAAAGAAAGACGATTGCCGGCGCGCCGGTGAGGCTGTCGTCGAATTGATCAGGAAAGATATAAAACCGCTCGACATCCTGACACGCAAGGCATTTGAAAATGCGATTGCGGTCGTCATCGCGCTGGGCGGGTCGACCAATGCTGTCCTGCACCTCATCGCGATGGCGCGGGAAGCCAACGTGCCCCTGACTATTGACGACTTTACCGAGATTGGCGCGCGGACACCGGTCCTCGCCGACCTCAAGCCCAGTGGCAAATACCTGATGTCGGAGCTTATCGAGATCGGCGGTATTCAACCGTTGATGAAGCGCATGCTCGATCATGGGTTATTGCACGGCGATTGCCTGACAGTGACCGGAAAAACGCTGGCGGAAAACCTTTCCGATGTTGCCGATTATCCTGCGGGGCAGGACATCGTCCGCGATTTTGACAATCCGATAAAACCGGACAGTCACCTGTCGATTCTCTATGGCAACCTGGCGCCCGAAGGCGCTGTCGGCAAGATAACTGGCAAGGAAGGGCTGCGATTCCAAGGCACCGCCCGCGTTTTCCACTCCGAGGAGCTGGCGTTGCAGGCGATCCTGGATGGAGAAATCGAAGCGGGACATGTTGTGGTGATTCGCTATGAAGGGCCGAAAGGCGCTCCCGGTATGCGGGAGATGCTGAGCCCTACCGGAGCGATCATGGGAAAGGGTCTCGGCGCCGATGTCGCGCTGATCACTGACGGCCGATTCTCGGGTGGCAGCCACGGCTTCGTCATCGGGCACGTCACGCCCGAAGCAGCCGTCGGGGGGCCGATTGCGCTCGTCGAGAACGGCGATACGATCGTAATTGATGCGCAATCGAAGGAAATTTCCCTCAAAATCAGTGACGAGGAGCTGGCTGCGAGGCGCGCGGCATGGCGACGGCCGCCGTCTTCGGTCAAGACCGGGGCCCTTGCAAAATATCGTAACGAGGTGTCTTCAGCCTCGGAAGGGGCCGTGACGATCCCCCCGGAATGGGACGCCTAGGTCTTGACGTTTGCGGGCTGATTCGATCTACTGAGGCGATGAGATTTTCTGTCACCCACGTAATGTGCCAACACATCGAGCCGATCGACGTGAAAAAACACATAAAACATATGGCGCGCCAGAGGTGCGTGGGTGCGAATGGCAATAGTACCGACTAGTAATAAAGTCCGGACTTTGTCAACGAACCCGCGAGGAGGCTCCTGGCGGGTTTTTTTTTGCCTGTGAAAGTGACTGGACCATGCGATGCACGAGACACTGATCGAAGCCGATTTCACTGATAGTGCGGCTTTAGGGGCACCCAAAGACGTCTGTACTTCTGACTGGGTCGTTATGAAATTCGGCGGTACAAGTGTGTCGAGTGCCGAGAGCTGGCAGACAATTTCGCGCCTCATTCAGAACCGCCTTGATCAAGGACTTCGGCCGGTGATCGTGCACTCGGCCCTGGCCGGAGTCTCGAATGCACTGGAAGAGGCGCTGCGCGTCGCGTCAAGCGGCGAGCAAGCAGAGCACCTCAACGAAGTCCGCAAACAGCACTACGAACTCGCATCGGCGCTCGGTCTCGATGGTTCGGCATTGCTCGACGACATCTTGCACGAATTGGAGCAGCTCGTTGCCGGCGTACGGCTCATTCGAGAGGTTAGCGTTCGGGTGCGAGTGCGCATAATGGCGCTTGGAGAACTGATGGCAACGCGCCTCGGTGCAGAATTCCTGCGGCGGGAAGATTTACCCGTCAGCTGGGTCGATGCGCGGGATCACCTGACCAGTATCGGTTCCGGCAGCGGGCAGCGAAGTCAGGACTACCTTTCCGCCAAGTGCGATGCTGATTTCGACCCGGATTTTGCCGATGCCCTCGCACAGATCGACGGCGTCATTCTTACCCAGGGCTTCATAGCAAGGAACGAGTGGGGAGAGACCGTACTGCTTGGCCGCGGCGGCTCGGATACATCGGCGTCCTATTTCGCCGGCAGGTTAAGGGCCCGCCGCGTCGAGATATGGACGGATGTTCCAGGCATGTTCACCGCAGATCCTCGTGTCGTCCCGTCAGCCAGGCTGCTTCTCGCGCTGCATTACGATGAGGCTCAGGAACTTGCATCTGCCGGCAGTTCGGTGCTGCATCCGAGATGCATTTCGCCGTTGCGAGATAACTGTATTCCGCTGTTCATCCGCTGCACGGCGTCGCCCGACCTGGCGGGGACCGTCGTATCAGCTGTGACCGAAGAACTCGAACCACAGGTCAAGGGTATCTGTCTGCGCAATGGGCTGACACTGATATCGATGGATAGCGTCGGGATGTGGCATGAAGTTGGCTTCCTGGCCAGGGCCTTTGCGATTTTCAGCGAGCTCTCCGTATCGGTTGATCTTGTATCGACCTCGGAGACGAACGTCACAGTATCGATCGACAATGCCAATGGGGCATTGGCAGCTGATACGCGGCGAGCACTGCTCGGAGACCTGGAAAAATTGTGCCGGGTACGCGCCATAGACGACTGCTCGGCAATCAGCTTTGTTGGACGGAAAATTCGCACGATTCTGCCCAGATTGGCGCCGGCCCTCACGGTGTTCGAGGAGGAGCGGATTCACCTGATGTCACAAGCGGCAAACGACCTCAACATGAGCTTCGTTGTCGATCAGGGGCAGGGACCGAAACTCGTTCGGAAGTTACACACTTCGATCATTCGCAAGACCGGGGGCAGTCCCGTTTTCGGACAGAGCTGGGAGCGATTGTTCCTTGGCAGCCAGCCGGTGATTCATACCCATGATGCCTGGTGGATGCGTAAACGCGATGTACTGCTCGAGCTTGCGCAGCGCCAATCCAGCGCCTACGTGTACGACCGGGAGACCGTGCGCGAAGCCGCGCGCAACCTGATGCAACTTGAGAGTGTCGATCGCGTGCTCTATTCGATGAAGGCGAACTTCAATGCAGAGTTACTCCGTGTATTGAACGATGAGGGGATCGACTTCGAATGCGTGTCGCCCGGTGAGGTGGAATGGCTCGAGCAGGCCATTCCGGACCTGGACATCAGCCGCATCCTCTTTACGCCAAACTTCGCGCCTCGCGACGAATATGAGTGGGCGCTTGAAAAAGGACTTCAACTGACGCTGGATAATCTCTACCCGCTCGAGGCCTGGCCCGAAATATTTCGGGACAAAGAGATATTCATACGCATCGATCCCGGTCACGGCAAAGGCCACCATGAGTATGTCAAAACGGCCGGGCTGCACTCGAAGTTCGGAATTCCGATGTTCGAAGTTGACGAATTGCGTCATCGAATCGAGGCAGCCGGCGCAACCGTGGTCGGCATCCATGCGCACAGCGGTAGCGGCATTCTCGACCCCGACAACTGGCGCTCAGTTGCGGTCAAGCTTGTCCAGGTCGCACAAAAGTTTCCCACGGTTCGTTCAATCGATCTTGGCGGGGGTATCGGCGTTCCGGACAAGCCCGGCGACAAACCTTTTGATCTCGAGAAACTCGACGCGACGCTCAGGGACATCAGCACCTCTTACCCGCAATACAAATTGTGGCTCGAGCCCGGTCGCTACCTGGTTGCCCAAGCCGGCGTATTGCTCAGTCGGGTTACCCAGGTCAAGGGTAAAGGCGATATGCGATACGTGGGAATAGAAATTGGCATGAATTCCCTGATTCGGCCTGCGTTGTATGGCTCGTATCACGAAATCGTCAACCTGACCAAGGCGGAGGATGCACCAACTGACATGGTCACCGTGGTTGGGCCGATCTGCGAAACCGGCGACAAGTTAGGTACCGACCGGCTGATGCCCAGTTCCCAGGAGAACGACGTGATACTCATCGCCAATACCGGTGCGTACGGGTTTGTCATGAGCTCGCAGTACAATCGCCGTGGCGTCGCGCCAGAACTTGTTATCTGACTATCGGCTATTACCCGGTATGTCGAGCCTCCAGAATTTCGACGGTATCCGCGAGTCTGACATTCTGCGTATTCAGTAACACGAGAAGGTGATAGAGCAGGTCGGCAGCTTCTTCCAGCACCTCGGCGCGCCCGCCTGCTACGGAGGCGAGAGCAAGTTCGATGGCTTCCTCACCCACCTTCTGGGCGATGCGCCTGGAGCCCAGAGCAGCGAGGCTTGCCGTGTAACTTTCCTGGCTGGGGTTGCCGAGCCGCTCGAGGATGACCGATTCGAGCGTCGTTAGGAACTGCAGGTCATGGTTAGCCATTCATACCGTCCTGATGTGGATATCCTGGTCGACGAGAAAGCTTTTCAGTTCCCCGATATTGATTTCCGCACTGTGAAAAACGCTTGCGGCAAGGGCGCCGTCTACGTCCGCGAGTCGAAACGTATCGGCGAAATGTTCCATCGCTCCGGCGCCGCCGGAAGCGATCAGCGGAACTGAACAACCCTCGCGAACAAGTCGCAACTGCTCGTTGTCATAGCCCTGCCGCACGCCGTCCTGGTTCATGCAATTGAGCACGACCTCGCCGATGCCGCGCTCCTGGCCCTCGCGAATCCACTCGACGGTGTTGCGTTCAACGGCCACCGTCTTTTCCGGATCGCCGGTGTACTGGTAAACGTGGTAAGTCCCACTGACCTCCCGGCTGTCCACGCCCAGGACGACACACTGTGACCCGAACCGCCTCGCCAGGTCGTCGATGAGTGACGGCGATTCCAGGGCGGGCGAATTGACCGAAATCTTGTCCGCACCCTTGTTGAGCACATCTTCCGCATCCGCGACACTGCGAATGCCTCCGGCCACGCAGAATGGAATATCAATTACGGCGGCCACCCGATCGACCCAACTGCGATCGACCGTCCGCCCATCGGGGCTCGCCGTGATGTCGTAGAAGACGAGTTCGTCCGCACCTTCCTCGCAGTATCGTGAAGCGAGGTCGACAATGTCGCCAACGACACGGTGGTTGCGGAATTGCACGCCTTTGACGACGACCCCGTCGCGGACATCCAGGCAGGGGATTATGCGTTTTGCTGGAATGACACCATCTCCTCGGGCGTAATCCGGCCGTCAAGCAGCGCGCGTCCGGTGATCGCAGCGGGTATTTTGTTATTCCGCAATTCCGCAAGATCGGCGATATCCCTTACTCCGCCCGACGCCTGCAACTGGATATCGGGAAAGCGGTCCATGATTTGCCGATAAAGCGATACGTTGGGGCCGGCCATCGCGCCGTCCCGGCTGACATCGGTGCAAAGGACATGCTTCAAGCCGATTGCCAGGTAGTCCTCCAGGCATTCGAATACCGACGCTGTGCTCGAAGTTGTCCAGCCATGGGTTGTAACGAATGGAACGCCGTCTTCGACCTGCACGTCCAGAGCCAGCACAATGTGCTCGCTCCCGAACTGCACGATCCAGGATTTGACCGCATCGGGCTCGGTAATGGCCAGGCTGCCAATGACACATCGCGTTGCGCCGCTGTCGAGCCAGCCCGCGACCGTAGCCTGGTCGCGTATTCCTCCGCCAAGCTGGACAGTCAGATCTGTTTCCCTGGCAATCTGTGAGATGACATCCCGGTTGTACTGCGTCCCGGTCTGCGCACCGTCCAGGTCGACGATGTGCAAATCTGTCGTGGAAAAATCGGCGTACATCTGTACTACTGCGACAGGATCGTTGCTGTACTCGGTGACCTTGTCGAAATCGCCTTTCAGCAAGCGCACACACTTGCCGTCCTTGAGGTCAATGGCAGGTATGACGTTCATCGTTCGATCCCGACGAACCTGCTCAACAGGCGTGCACCATTTTGCGATGAGCGCTCAGGATGGAATTGTGCGGCGACAAAATTATCTTTCTGAACAACCGCGCTGAATGGCTCGGCGTGTACGGCTGTAGCAATCGTGCAGTTGGAAACGGGCAGGGCATAACTGTGCAGGAAGTAGAAGTAACTGCCATCCTGAGTCGATCGGAGGACGTCGTGCCTTCCGGTTTTCGTAATGCTGCACCATCCCATGTTGGGCACGGGACACCCGGCGCTGGATGCGAGCCGCTGAGCAGTTCCCGGGACGATCCCGAGGCAATCGACATCGTCTTCTTCCGAAGCATCGGCAAGCAGCTGCATCCCCAGGCAAATGCCCAGGACCGGTTGCGTCAGGTTCCTGATGACATCGACGAGACCCTGGTCCCGCAACCTGTCCATGGCATCGCGTGCGGCTCCAACGCCCGGCAGCACGACCCGCGACGCGCCACGAATCTCCCCGGGATCCGTCGTCAGGCCGGCTCTTGCCCCCAGCCTCTCGAATGCATACAGCAGCGAAGCGATATTGGCGCCACCGCTATCAATGATTGCGATCGTCCCGCCAGGCATTTCAGGACAATGTTCCCTTGGTTGACGGCAGCTCCGTGCCATCGCGCCGAATAGCGCTTCGAAGCGCACGACCGACGGCTTTGAAACAGGCTTCGACCATGTGGTGGGCGTTTTGACCGGTGACCGTTACGTGTATGGCTGCACCCAGCGAATCTGCGAGAGACCGGAAAAAGTGCTCGACCATCTCGGTCGACAATTCGCCCACCGATTCCCGCGCAAAGTCGGCATTGAAGACGATGCGCCCGCGGCCTGACAGGTCGATCGAGGCGCTCGCCTCGCTTTCGTCCATCGGCACGACGAACCCGTAACGTGCTGTACCCAGCTTGTTTCCGAGCGCCTGTCTCAGGGCTTCGCCCAGGCAGATCGCCGTGTCCTCGACAGTGTGGTGGTCATCGACCTCGAGGTCTCCATCGCAATCGAGCACGAGACTGAAGCCGCCGTGCTTGGCAACCTGCTCGAGCATGTGATCGTAAAAACCGATACCCGTCGATATCCGAATCGGCTGCGCGACATCGAGATTGACCGTGGCGCGAATCCGGGTTTCCCGGGTTGCACGCTCACAAGTGGCGCGTCGTTCGCAATAACAAAGTTCATTGACGATGTCGGGCCAGGTAAGTGACCCTTCGCCATCGAGCAGGAGGCCGCGCACTCCGATTTTTTCCGCCAGCTGCATATCGGTCTCGCGGTCCCCGATAACAGCAGAGTTGTCGAGGTCGACATCGGTCTCGGCGAGAAACCGGGTCAGTAGCCCCGCTCGCGGTTTACGACACTCGCATCCATCCTCGGGCAGATGCGGGCAGATCAGGAACGCGTCGAAAACCACTCCCTGCGATGCGAATAGCGCCAGCATGTGATCCTGGCAAACGCGAAAATCTTCCTCGGGGAAAGCATCCGTCCCGAGTCCATCCTGGTTGCTGACAACAATAAAACGGTAACCGTGCGCAGCGAGTTCGATCAGGGCCGGGATGACGCCCGGGACGAGACGAAATTTCTCGAGTGCGTCGACCTGGAAGTCACCAGGCTCCTCGATCAAAGTGCCATCACGATCGAGAAACAGAATCCGCTCAGCCATCTTTGTCCTCCAGGCGACCCAGAGACTCGACGAGACGAGCATTTTCCTCCGGTGTGCCGACCGTTATCCGAACGCAGTTGGCCAATTGCCCCGCGAAATGGCGCAGCAGGAGTCCGTCCTTGGCGCAATGAAGCATCAGCGCCGCAGGATCGACAACCTCGACCAACAGAAAATTTGCGGCACTCGGCCAGACGCGCGAGACAAATGAGAATTTTTCCAGTTCGGCTCTCAGCCTGGCCCGCTCGTTGATCGTCTCTGCAACACAATGTTCCGCATCGGCAAGAGATTCGTTGGCCAGCGCATTCTCGACGCACTCGACGACCGGCGTTGCCAGTGCGTACGGGGCCTGCACCGCGTCGAGTATGTCGACGATTCTCTTGTTCCCAATAACCGAGCCGCAGCGCGCGCCGGCGAATGCCAGCGCTTTCGACAAGGTCCTCAGGACAACGAGATTCTCGAAGGACGGTATGAGGTCGGTTGCCGAACCTGCTCCTGAAAACTCGATGTACGCCTCGTCGACGACAACGATGGAACGATCCTTGCGGTCTTCGAGAATTCGGAGCAGCGTGTCCCGACGCACGAGCGTTCCGGTTGGGTTGTTCGGCGAGCAGAGGAACACGATTTTCGTGCCGTCGTCACAGGCCGTCAGAACACTTTCGGCAGCAACGAGAAAATCGTTATCGCCGTCGGTTTCCACCTGGCGAAGTTCGGCGCCCTGCACAACTGCATAGTGCTCGTACATTGAAAACGTCGGAAACGTCGTGACGATATTGTCGACACCCGCCGTACAGAAGACGCGCATGAGCAGGTCGATTGCCTCGCTGGTCCCGCGAGTGACGAGCAGGTTCTCCGGCGCGCACCCATAGCGCTCGGCGAGCAGAGCCCGCAGCCGCGCCGGACGAATCTCCGGGTATCGATTGAGCGGGCGATGAAAATGATCGGCACTGTTGCGCCAGGGTGCCTCATTCGCGTTCAGGCGAATGGTATCGTCCACCTGAATCGCTGCCTCATAGGGCCTCAGGTCCCTGATCGCGGCTCGGGCAAGCCTCGTGATGCTCACGTGAGGCTCTCCAGGCGCCGACTGACGGCTGCTGCATGCGCGTCAAGACCTTCGAGCTCGGCGAGCCTGGTAACAGCACGTCCGATCCCTTCGAGGCCGTCACGAGAGAGCTCCTGGACCGTCATGTAGCGCATGAACTGCTCTACGCCGAGACCACTATAGGCCTGCGCGTAACCGTAGGTTGGCAATACATGGTTCGTACCGCTGCAATAATCGCCAACCGATTCGGGCGTCCATTTGCCGAGAAAAACCGAACCGGCGTTGCGCACGCGGCCAAGGCACGCCCGGGGATTTTCGACCTGCAGGATCAGGTGTTCCGGGGCATAGCGATTGCTGATATCGATAGCCGTATCGGCGTCGTCGACAACAATGATCCGCGAGTTGGCGAGTGCCGCACGGGCGATATCGGCGCGCGACAGGACGGCCAGTTGTTGCTCGGTCCGAGCGCGCACCTCGGCCGCGAGCGTGTCGCTCGTTGTCACCATGATGACCTGTGAGTCCGGACCATGCTCGGCCTGGGACAGGAGGTCTGCGGCCACAAACCCCGGGTTGGCATCGGCATCAGCAATAACGAGGACTTCCGACGGTCCCGCCGGCATGTCGATCGCAGCGCCATACGGCTGGCTGCTGACGAGGGTCTTGGCGCAGGTTACCCAGGCATTGCCCGGCCCGAAGATCTTCTGCACTTTCGGCACCGTCGCGGTACCGTACGCCATCGCCGCAATTGCCTGAGCACCGCCGATTTTATAGATGTCGGAAATTCCGGCTCGACTGGCCGCCACCAGCACGGCCGGATCAGCGGAGCCGTCTTTGCCCGGTGGCGTGCACATGACACGGACCGGGCATTTTGCGATTGCAGCAGGTACCGCGAGCATGATCGCCGCGGAAGGCAGTGGCGCGGAACCGGCTGGCACATAAAGGCCAACCGCATCCAGCGGATGACTGAGGCGCTCGCAAAGGACCCCGGGCATAGTCTCGACCTGGAGGGCTTCGGGAACCTGGCGCTCGTGAAACCGGCGCACGTTTGCGATCGCCAGGTCGATTGAGTCGATGGCTTCACTGTCGAGTTGGTCGATCGCGTCGGAAAGTTCGAGTTCGCTCACTCGGGTAGCGGCCAGATCAGTATTGTCGAACTCGAGGGTCAGCTCCCTGACCGCGTCATCTCCGTCGCGCCTCACCGCGGCAAGGATGGCTGACACCTGTTGCCGAACACGCTCGTCCTCGCGCTCCACCGGCCTTGCCAGCAACGCAGTGCGTTCGGCCTGGTCGAGGTCTTTCCAATACTTGATAGCAATCGTCATGGCTCAGGCGAGCATCTTCTCGACGGGCAATACGAGCAATGAGCTAGCTCCGGCCTGCTTGAGGTTCTCGAGCGTTTCCCAGAACACGTTCTCGCGGCATACCGCGTGCACGGCAACTTTGTCATCAGTGCCATCCAGCGGCATGACCGTGGGCGCCTCAGAGCCGGGGAGGAGGGCGCGAATTTCCGCAAGCGATTCGCGTGGTGCATGCAGCATGATGTATTTGCTTTCACGGACCTGGAGCACACCGTCGAGCCGCTGCAGCATGCGGTCGACCAGCGCCTGTTTTTCGTCCGTCAGTGCTTCCTGGGTCTGGATGACGACGGCCTCACTATCGATCAATGTCTCCAGCTCGACCAGGCCATTGGCAGCCAGCGTGGTGCCAGTTGACACGAGATCGCAGATAAAATCCGCTTTGCCGAGTTTCGGCGCGATTTCGACAGCCCCTGAGAAGTAGACGGGTTCCGCCTCGATTCCAATTTCTTTAAGGTAATTTCTTAAAATACTGACATAACTTGTTGCTATTTTTGTATCTTTTAGTGAATCAACGCCCCTGTAATCGGTATCCTCAGGCCCGGCGATTGCGAGGCGGCAATGCCCGAAATCGAGCTCGAAGACCTGTTTGAAGCGGGGTTTGCGGCCGTCGGCAAGCAGTTTCTGCCGCACTTCCTCGACGACATTGAGACCCACAATACCGAGATCACAAACATCGTCACTGACAAGTCCGGGAATGTCGTCATCACGAACCAGCAGCAGGTCGATCGGCATGTTCTCGCCGTAAAGAAACAACTGGTCCTTGCTTTGCGTGAGCTTGAGACCGCAGCGCTCGAGCAGGTCGATCGAGTGGTCCGTAAGTCGACCTGTCTTCTGCACCGCAATCTTGATGCGCTGCTCGGGCGTATCCATCAGGGAAGTCCTCAGTGTGACGTGGGTTTGTCGACGGCCGAAACTCGATCGATTGCGGCGCGATAACCGCCGAAACCGTCAGTCAGGAAACGGGCAACACGGCCGATCGTGGTAACGGACACGCCGGTCAGGTCGTGAATCTTGCGGTAGGTGAGGCCCTGCTCGAGCAATTCGACAACCTGCCAGCGATCCACGAGCGCCTGCAATTCCGCCGGCGTGCACAGGTCGTGCAGGAAATTACGGCACTCATCGACGGTACCGAGGCTGATTAATGCCTTGCACAGCGCATCTTCGGCTGCTGCCTGCTGTCCCAGGCTTTCGTTGCGATTGGGCTTCATAAGTCGTACTAATGTATTAATGTACTAATACGCTATTACATTGATTCCGCGAGATCAACCCCTGGCGACAAAAAAAGCGCGAGTCCCTGGAACCCGCATAGTCATTGGTTGCCAGTGACACCATATTTTGCGGGCCGTGTCTTGACCCTGCGGCACTGATCTGACTAGACTGCGCGCAACTCATCGAGACCGGCAGAGGGACAGGCCCAGTGAAGCCGGGGCAACCTTCAGGACCAACCACCCTGAAAAGGTGCCAACTCCTACGGTGAAGCGCATCGGGCGCCACCGAAAGATGAGAGTCGCAGCAGCAGCGGGTTCGGCAGAACCGGTGAAGGGCGCGATTCCCACCCTTGCGGGCTCCGTAGGGTTCCGATGAGAGAGATTTTGGAACCAGGAGACCAGCATGACGTCCAGAACAAACAGGGCAACGCGTGCCGTGCGTGCGGCTATCGAGTCCGATACCCAGCATGGCGCCGTCGTTCCGCCGTTACACCTGTCGTCGAATTTCGCATTCGCCGGCTTCGAGCAAAGTCGCCAGTATGACTACACGCGTTCTGGCAACCCGACCCGCGACGCGTTGGCAATAGCCCTGGCCGAGCTCGAAGGGGGTGCGGGCGCAGTGGTTACGTCCTCCGGCATGGCGGCGTTGAACCTGCTCTGCCAGCTCCTGGAGCCGGGTGACCTGATCGTTGCGCCGCACGACTGTTATGGCGGGACATACCGCCTGTTCGAAAATCTTGCAGCCAAGGGACACTTTGACGTCGCATTTGTCGACCAGACCAGCCCGGCTGCACTGCGGGCCGCCTGCCGCAGAGGCCCCCGCATCATTCTCACCGAGACACCGTCCAACCCGTTATTGCGCATCGTCGATATCGCGGAGATCTCGAAGATCGCCAGGGAGTGCGGCGCGCTGCTCGCAGTCGACAACACCTTCCTGTCGCCGGCACTGCAGCAGCCGCTGGCGCTCGGGGCGGACCTCGTCGTTCATTCCACGACCAAGTACCTGAACGGCCACAGCGACGTCGTGGGCGGCGCGATCGTTGCGGTCGACGAGGAGTTGGCCGGGAAGCTGGCCTGGTGGGGAAACTGCCTCGGCATCACCGGCGCGCCGTTCGACAGCTACCTGACCCTGCGCGGCGTGCGCACGCTCTTTGCGCGGATGCGCCAGCATGAGGAAAGTGCCAACAGCCTTGCCAACGTGCTCGAGGAGCACCCTGGGGTGGCGCGCGTTTACTACCCTGGACTCAGGTCGCATCCGGGACACAACATTGCAGCGCGTCAGCAAGCCGGTTTCGGAGGCATGATCAGCTTCGACATCGCTGCAGGGGCGGAAGCTGTGCGTGCATTCGTCGAGTCTCTGCGGTGCTTCTCGCTGGCGGAATCGCTGGGCGGGGTCGAGAGCCTGGTCTGTCATCCGGCTTCTATGACACACGCTCCGGTTGCTCCCGATGCACTGGCCGAAGCGGGCATCGGCCAGACCCTGATCAGGCTGTCGATCGGGCTGGAAAGCACCGAAGACCTGATTGTCGACGTGCTCGAAGCACTGGAAGCAGCAAAAGAAGCGGCCGCGATCCCGGCCGTCGGTAACGTCGCGACGCTAGGTTAGGCCGGCAACAATTCGATCCGTCATTTCGGTGGTCGAGACCGCGATGTCACCCTCGGCGACGATGTCGGCCGTGCGGGCACCGCCAGCGATTGCCGCACGAATTGCCTTCTCGACAGCCGTCGCTTCGTCATCCAGTCCCAGGCTGTGCCGCAGCAGCATCGCCGCGCTCGCAATAGCGCCGCACGGATTCGCAATATCGCGGCCCGCTATGTCCGGTGCGGACCCATGGATCGGCTCATAGAGGCCGCGCGTCGAATCCCCGAGCGAAGCCGAAGGCAACATGCCGAGTGAGCCCGCCAGCATCGATGCCTCATCGGTCAGGATGTCGCCGAACATGTTCTCGGTGACAATCACATCGAAATCACCGGGCCTGCTCAGCAAGTGCATTGCTGCGGCATCGACCAACAGTGTTTCGGTCTCGAGTTCGGGAAATTCGCGCTCCAGTATTCGGTCCGTGACATCGCGCCAGAGACGAGAAGTTTCCAGGATATTCGCCTTGTCGATGGAACAAAGTTTGTTACGGCGCTCACCGGCCAGCCTGGCGGCAACCCTCACGATTCGCTCGATCTCGTGCGTATGGTAGATGCACAGGTCGGAGGCGACCGTTTCATCGCGTGTCTTCTTGCCGAAGTAGATTCCACCGGTCAGTTCGCGAACGACAATCAGGTCGACTCCAGTGAGGTATTCACGCTTCAGTGGCGACGCATCAATGAGCTCGTCGAGTACCTGGACCGGCCGCAAGTTGGCATAAACACCGAGTACCGAGCGCAGCTCCAGCAAGCCTTTCTCAGGACGCAGCATCGCATGCGGATCAGACCACTTCGGACCACCAACCGCGCCCAGGAACACGGCTTCACTGTCCATGCAGGCGGCAACCGTCTCGGGTGGCAACGGATTCCGGTGCTTGTCGATCGCGGCGCCACCGATCAGGCGCACTTCGAATCGAAACGAGTGTCCGTATGTTTCAGCGACTTGTTTCAGTACGCGGTGTGCCGCCGCCGTTACCTCGGGGCCAATACCGTCTCCGGGGAGCAGGGTAATCAGGGCGTCCAGGGTCGTTGCTCCTCGAATGTTCGGATTCTGTCCATTTGCTGCTGCAGGTAACCGAGCTGGTCGATGCCTTCGACGAGACAATAGCGCGCAAACCCATCGATAGGAAATTTAACGGACTTGCCGCCGGGCAGCGTGAGAGTCGAGCGGCTTATATCGATATCGACCTCGATCGCGGGGTTGGCCAGCAGAAAATCGTGAGTACTGGCGTCGACGACAACTGGGACCAGTCCATTCTTCAGTGAGTTGTTGCGGAAGATATCTGCGATTTCGGTACTGATCACTGCTCGTATGCCGTAATCCAGCAGCGCCCACGGGGCATGCTCCCGAGAGGATCCGCAACCGAAGTTGTTGCCGCCGACCAGGACGGCACAGCCCTCCGAGGCCGGATCGTTGAGCGGAAATTGCGGGTTCGGTTTGCCGTCGGCATCGAGACGAAGGTCGTTGAAGAGGTGCTTACCCAATCCTTCGCGAGATGTCGTCGTCAGGAAACGCGCCGGTATGATCTGATCGGTGTCGATGTCGTTGGTCGGCAGAACGACCGTGCGCGAACGAATCCTCCTGACGGGTTCCATGCCTAACTCCGATCCAGGTATGGGCGAGGGTCAGCGATACTGCCGGCAACCGCCGAGGCGGCAGCAGTCATCGGGCTGGCCAGGACGGTCCTGGCGCCAACTCCCTGGCGGCCCTCGAAATTGCGGTTGCTCGTGCTGACGCTGAGCTGCCCCTTGCCAACCGTGTCGCCATTCATACCGATACACATGGAGCACCCGCTTTCACGCCACTCGGCGCCAGCCTCGATGAAAACCTTGTCGAGCCCGATTTCCTCGGCGGCTTGCTTGATCTGCTGTGAGCCCGGCACGACCAGCATGCGGACACCTTCGGCAACCTTGTTTCCGCGCAGCACCTCGGCGGCCTGTTGCAGGTCGGACAGCCTCGAATTGGTGCAACTGCCGACAAATACGACATCGACGCCTGTCCCGGTCAGAGGCTTGCCGGTCGGGACCCGCATATATTCCAGGGCCTTCCGGAAGCTGGGATCGCCATGATCGTCCGGAATCGGGTCATTGATGCCCACGACCATGCCCGGGTTGGTCCCGAAAGTGACCATCGGTTCGAGATCGCTGGCCGACAGCGACACGGTGCGATCGAATGCCGCTTCCTGGTCGGTCGGGAGCTTGCGCCAGCGCGCCAGGGCCGCATCCCAGTCCGATCCACTTGGAGCGTATGGGCGGCCCTGCAAGTAGTCGAAAGTCGTATCATCCGGCGCAATCATGCCGGCGCGAGCGCCGGCCTCGATCGACATGTTACAGACTGTCATTCGGGCATCCATGCTCAGCGACCCGATCGCTGTGCCGCGATACTCGACAACGTGCCCGGTGCCGCCATCGACACCGATCTGGCCGATGACTGCGAGAATCAGGTCCTTGGCACCGACACCGTTACCCAGGCGGCCGGCAACCTCAACTGCGAGTGTCTTCGGCTTTCTTTGCAGCAGGCACTGCGTTGCAAGCACATGGCCGACCTCTGTCGTGCCGATGCCGAAGGCGAGGGCGCCAAATGCCCCGTGGGTGCTCGTGTGACTGTCACCGCAAACGATCGTCTTGCCTGGCTGCGTCGCCCCCAGTTCCGGACCAATTACGTGCACTATGCCGCGCCGGGGACTGTCAAAACCATGCAGCTCGATGCCGAAGTCGTTGCAGTTCTGTTCCATCTGCCGGACCTGAGCGGCCGCGCCTTCGCCTGCGACGAGCAGGTCTTTGAAGTTGCTGACCGGCGTGGTCGGCGTTGAATGATCCATGGTCGCGAGGGTCAGGTCGGGACGCCGGACCGGGAGCCCCTTGTTGCGCAGCAGGTCGAACGCCTGCGGCGTCGTAACCTCATGAATCAGGTGCAGGTCGACGTAGAGCACGGCCGGAGTATCGGCCGTCTCCTTGGCGACAATGTGCTGGTCCCAGACTTTCTCGAACAGGGTCTTCGGGGTGCCCATCAGATCGTCGCACGCTCCATGCTTGCGGTGGAGTCGATATCCGAATCGTCTCGTTGCCGGCGGCGCAGTATGCGGTTGATGACTTCGAGGCAGGCCCGGCTGCCTGCTTCGACGATATCCACGCTGGTGCCGTTGCCTCGATAGCTCTTGCCGTCGTACTCGACGGTCACGGTAACCTCACCTTGTGCGTCTTCGCCGACTGATGCGCTGTGCAATTCGAAATTCTTCAGCACGAGTGTCACGCCCGTTGCCTGCTCGAGGGCCAGGAACGCCGCTGCGACCGGGCCATCACCCGTTGCGGAAATCGTTGTCTCAGCGCCATCCTCATCGATCAGGGTGAGCGTAGCCTGTGCCGGCTGCTCGGAAAGCGTGTGCGTTTCCAGTGACTTCAATGTCCAGGGTCCCGAGCTGACATTGTCGGCATTCATAACGATCGCCTCGATGTCGCCGTCGTACACATCTTTCTTTTTATCCGCGAGCTTCTTGAATTCCTGGAACGCGCGATTGGTCTCGAATTCATCCAGCTCGAAACCGAGCTCACGCACACGATCGCGAAACGCGTGACGCCCGCTGTGTTTGCCGAGCACGAGATTGGACCGGCTCAGGCCGACATCCTGGGGCCGCATGATTTCGTAGGTGGAGGCATGCTGCAGCATTCCGTGCTGGTGGATGCCGGCCTCGTGCGCAAACGCATTCTCCCCGACGATGGCTTTGTTTCGGGGCGGGTGCATGCCGGTGATGCTCGAGACGAGTCGAGATGTCGGATAAAGCCTCGTAGTATCCACGCCCGTCTCGAGCCCGAAGAATTCGGCGCGCGTCTTGATGGCCATCACGACCTCCTCGAGCGAGCAGTTACCGGCCCTCTCACCGATGCCATTGATCGTGCATTCAATCTGCCGGGCTCCCGCCCGCACGGCCGCCAGGCTGTTGGCGACCGCCATCCCCAGGTCATTGTGGCAGTGCACGCTCAGGGTAATTTCGTCGATCCGTGCGACGTGCTCTTTCAGGTACCGATACAGCTCGTCGAATTCCGCAGGTACCGTGTAGCCAACCGTATCGGGGATATTCACCGTGGATGCGCCGGCTTCGATTGCAGCGCTCACGACCTCGGCGAGGTACGACAATTCGGTCCTTGAAGCGTCTTCCGGTGAGAATTCGACGTCGTCGCACAATTCCCGGGCCATCGTGATCGCGCCAACGGCGCTCTTGATAATCTCTTCCTTGGCCATCTTGAGCTTGTGCTCGCGATGAATCTTGCTCGTTGCCACAAAAACGTGAATACGGTGACGCTCTGCGCCATGAACGGCTTTGTGGACTTTCTCGATGTCATCTGGATTGCATCGCGCCAGGCCGCAAATAACCGGGCCGAGGTTCTCGTCGGCGATAGCTTTGACCGCGTCGAAATCACCGGGGGAAGCAGCGGGAAAACCGGCCTCGATGATATCCACGCGCAGCTCTGACAGTGCTTTTGCGACCCGGAGCTTTTCCCGAAGCGTCATGCTGCACCCCGGGGCCTGCTCGCCGTCGCGCAACGTGGTATCGAAAATTCGAACCTGGTTTTCGCCCATCGTCTACTCCTCCAGCCAGTCCATCCGACTGCGCAGGTCGGCGCCGACCTTTTCTATCGGGTGCTCGAGATCGGTATTCATCAATCGTTTGAACTCGGGCATACCGGCTTCATTTTCGGCGATCCAGTTACGCGCAAACGTACCGTCCTGGATCTCGGTCAATACCTGTTTCATTGCCGCACGGGAGCCGTCGTCAACAACGCGCGGTCCGCTGATCATATCGCCCCAGGCTGCTGTGTCGCTGATGAACTTGTACATCTTCCTGAGTCCACCCTCGTGCAGCAGATCCACGATGAGTTTGAGTTCGTGCATTACCTCGTAATAGGCGACCTCGGGCTGGTATCCGGCCTCTACAAGAGTCTCGAATCCCGCAACTATGAGCTCGGTGGCGCCTCCGCAGAGCACGGCCTGCTCGCCGAACAGATCGGTCTCGGTCTCTTCGGCAAAGGTCGTCTCGATGACCCCGGCACGCGCTCCGCCGATGCCGGCCGAATAGGCCAGGGCGAGCTGCAGCGCATTCCCCGTGGCATCCTGACTGACTGCGACGAGACAGGGCACGCCGTGGCCCTCTTCATACTGGCGGCGGACGAGCCCGCCCGGGCCTTTCGGTGCGATCAGGATGACATCGAGGTCCGCACGCGCCACGACCTGGCCGTAATGAATGGCGAAACCGTGCGCGAACAACAGGGCAGCGCCCTGATCGATATCATCCACCACACTCTCGTAGAGCGACTTCTGGACCATATCCGGCGTCAGAAACGCCACGATCGCAGCGCCTTTGACGGCCTCATTGGGAGCCTGCACATTCAGGCCATCGGCTTTGGCCTTTGCCCAGCTGGCACCGTCCGGCCGCAACCCGACGACGACGTTGAACCCGCTGTCCTTGAGGTTGAGAGCGTGGGCGCGGCCCTGGCTGCCATAGCCCAGGATCGTGACTTGCCTGGCCTCGAGCATCGAGGTGTCGACGTCTGTTTCTGAATACATTTGCATGATGTTGTTTCCCTGATGTTTTCGGTGTTTCTGAAAATTCCGATCAAAAAAAACCCCACAACCTTGCTGGATGCGGGGTTTGCGTTGTCCTTAACCTGGTTACGCGCTACCCGCCCTGTCTCCCGGCAAGAAGCAGCTCGAGTGCAATAAGCAGACCGCCAATTATGGCGTTGTTGGCGCTTAGTCTGCGAGTCAGGCTCATAGGCGCGAATCATGTTGCAACGACCAGTTGATGTCAATACTCGAAAATTCAGTTACTTGTGTTACCAAATGGGCTTTTCGTCACAGGGGTCGCGCCCTGAAAATCGGGCTGAAACTTATGTCGCTCTTGGGCTGGCGATATCACAGTCATATGTTATTCTTGCGCACAGGCAGTCGGGGGCCTGCTTTGAATAAGGTAACAACAGGCGGGAAAACCGGTGCCGGGTAGGTGCCGGGGAGCCAAATACAAGAGAGATAAAGTAAAGGTCCGAAAATTTTCATCGCCGCGGCGAGTGTGGAGAGGGCCGTGCGCGCTAGCAGGAGCGTTTTCTGCGTTTCTGTGTTTCATAACCAGTGCAGGTATTCAACGGATACGTTGCATCCCTCTCCGAAACGATTAAACAAATAACATTCGACCTTTGTATAAGGAGCGTTCATGAAACGGTGCATAAGCAGCAGTCGGCGCATTAGTGTCGCAGTCCTCGTGACGGGCCTAATGGCTGTATCCGGCAGCGTCTTCGCCCAGACCGTCGACGATGTCTTGCAGGCTGAGGATCGTCGGCTAAACCTGGCTCAGCAGTCGCAGGAGCGAATCAACCAGATCGTTGAGGGAACCCGCTCGCTGGAAGACCAGTATCGGGCTATTAATAAAGAAATCGATGGCCTGAAGGTATACAACCGCCTGATGACCGCACAGGTTCAGGGCCAGGAGGCGGTCCTGGAGGATATCGCCCTCTCAATGGACCAGATCGACGTCATCAACCGGCAAATCTTCCCGCTGATGGAACGGATGATTGATGGCCTGGATCAGTCGGTCCGGCTGGACCTGCCTTTCCTGATGGAAGAGAGGCAAGACCGCGTCGATAACCTCCGCGACATCATGGAGCGCTCGGACGTCAGTGTCGCCGAGAAATTCCGTAAAGTCATGGAGGCCTATCAGATCGAGAATGACTACGGCTCCAATTCGGAGACTTATACGCAGTCACTGACGCTCGACGGCGAGACCCGCAGCTACAACATTCTGCGTATCGGCCGGATCGGCTTGTACTTCCAGTCGGATGACACGTCGATTACGGGGTACTGGGACAATGAACAACGCGCCTGGGTGCGTGACGATTCGGCACGCAGCGAAATCCGCAAAGGTATTCGTATTGCACGGCAGCAGATCGCTCCGGAGCTGATCGTGATTCCGCTGGCTGGACCGACGGAGGCCAATTAAATGAAACGCTTAACTCTCATTATCGCCGCCGGCCTGCTTGGCCTCGGATCCAGTGCGGTCTTTGCTCAGGGCGCGGACGAAGATGCCCGCAGCATGGCCGAACTGCTTCAACACATTCAGCAGGGACAGGCGCGCGACTCGCAGGAAGCGCGTCAGCGCGAGGCACGTTTTACCCAGCAGCGGAACCAGCAGCAAAACCTGTTGAATCAGGCACGTGCCGAACGCACGCGCCAGGAGAATCAAAGTGCGCGCCTCGAGCAGCAGTTTGAAGAAAACCAACAGAGAATCATCAATGCGCGACAGGCTCTCGATGAGCGCCTCGGCGCCCTCAAAGAGTTGTTTGGTGTTCTGCAGACGGTATCCGGCGATACGCAGGGTCGTTTTGCGGCATCGCTGACCAACCTGCAATTCGGCGACCGCGAGCAGTTCCTGGTCGCACTCGGCAGCAAAATGGCCAGTGCCACCGAACTCGCCCAGATCGAGGATATCGAGCGTCTCTGGTTCGAGTTGCAGCGCGAAATCGTCGAGACCGGCAAGATTGTTCGTTTCAGCAACCCAATCGTAACGGCGGGAGGCGCGGAAACGACTGCCGACATCGTTCGGGTCGGCGCTTTCAATCTGGTATTCGAGGACGGTTATCTGGAATACAAGGACGATGGTTCGGTCGTAGAACTGCCACGCCAGCCGGACGGGCGCTACCTGGGTTCGGCCATCGACATGTTTGAGGCACAGGCGGGTGAAAGGCTCGAATTCGGTCTTGACGGCACGCGCGGTGGAATTCTCGCCCTGCTTGTCGACACGCCTACGCTGGGCGAAAAAGTCGATCAGGGCGGTGTGGTCGGGTATTCGATAATTACGCTCGGCATAATTGGCCTGCTGATCGCCATCTGGCGCTGGCTGAGCCTGTCGGCTGCCAGCCGCAAGGTCTCCGCACAGCTCAAGTCAGACTCGGCAAGCACGGACAACCCGCTCGGTCGTGTGCTCGCAGCCTACGAAAGTAATCGTAACGCGGATACCGAGACGATCGAGCTCAAGCTATCCGAGGCCGGCCTCAAGGAGATGCCAGGGCTGACGAAGGGCTTGCTGTTCATCAAGGTCATCTCGGTCGTCGCACCGTTGATGGGTCTGCTCGGTACGGTTACCGGTATGATCCAGACCTTCCAGGTCATCACGCTCTACGGTGCTGGTGATCCGAAGATGATGGCCGGCGGTATTTCGCAAGCGCTGGTGACGACGGTACTGGGTCTCGTAGTAGCAATTCCGATGGTGCTGCTGCATACGATCGTCAGTGGCCAGAGCCGCAAGGTGATCAACGTGATCCAGTCTCAGAGTGCCGGCATCATTGCCGAGCATTCCGAGCGGTCCCGCTAAGCGACCAAAGGGAGAAGCCATGATCTGGCTGAGTGACGCCTTTGAGGCCATCCGGGACTTCATGAACCTGGGTGGCCCGGTCCTGCGACTGATCGCGCTGACAATCTTCATCATGTGGGTCCTGATCGTGGAGCGGATCATGTTTTTCCGCACCGGCATGAAGGAAATGGCGACGGATATCCGCGACTCGTGGGAATCCCGGCCCGAGCGGCGCTCGTGGAATGCGGAGCAGATTCGCGAAATGATGATTTCAGAGTTCAGCATGGCCGCGAACAAGGGCATATCGATGATCAAGACGCTCGTCGCCCTGTGCCCATTGTTCGGCCTGCTCGGCACGGTCACGGGGATGATCAAGGTGTTTGAGGTCATGGCGGTCTCCGGCTCCGGAAACGTCCGCGCCATGGCCGCGGGCGTATCGCAGGCGACGGTTCCGACGATGGCGGGAATGGTAGGGGCACTCTCGGGCGTGCTTCTTGTCACAATATTAAGCCGCCGTGCGACACAAGAAGTGGCGTTCCTCGAGGATTCGCTGACCATGGATCACTAAGGACAAGACATGCGCGACCATCATTTGCTTGAAGCCCAGGAAGAGGAAGAAAATGAGATCAACCTGACGCCGATGCTCGACGTCGTGTTCATCATGCTCATTTTCTTCATCGTGACGGCATCCTTCATCAAGGAAGCCGGCCTGGACGTAAATCGTCCGGATGCGCCGGTCACCGAGACCAAGCCTGAAGATGCCAATATCCTCGTTGCAATCGATGAAAATAATGACATCTGGATCGACCGGCGATTGATCGACCCGCGTGCTGTCCGCGCCAACATCGAGCGTCTGCATGCTGAGAATCCAAAAGGGTCGGTCGTCATCCAGGCGCATCCACGCTCCAGTAACAAAATGCTGGTGACCGTCATGGATGCGTCGCGACAGGCGGGTGTGTACAGCATCTCGCTGGCGGATAGCCAGCGTTGAGGAACTGATCAATGCGAAAGAAACGCCAACTGATCGCAGAAGAAGAAGAGAATGAGATCAACCTGACGCCGATGCTCGACGTCGTGTTCATCATGCTCATTTTCTTTATCGTAACTGCATCTTTCATCAAGGAAGCCGGTATTCAGGTCGAAAGGCCTGACGCGCCGACGGCGGAAAGGCAGGAGGATGCTGCCATCCTGATCGCCATCAGCCCGAACGACGAAATCTGGATCGATCGGCGTGAGACCGATCCGCGTGCGGTGCGCGGTGTTATCGAGAGACTGCATGCGGAGAACCCGAAGGGTTCCATCGTGATCCAGGCCGACGAAGAATCGACCAACGAAATGCTCGTCATTGTGATGGAAGCTGCTAAGCAGGCGGGAGTTACCAACGTCGCTATCGCTACCGATATCGACTAGTTGTGTTGAGTGGCCTCTGGCCGCTGAGGAGATTTGAAACATGATAGGCCGTTACGCGTTTTCCGTAGCTATCGGTGTCGTCGTCACACTGAGCCTGTTGTTCGTGATGCAACTGCTGATCGCGACCGGTAAGGCAGCCTTGACCAAACCAAGGGATCGAGCGCAGCTCGAGTTCGTTCGCGTCAGGCGCAATGAGTCGCTGAACGTCGAGGACTTCACGCCCGAGAAGCCACCCAAACCGCCTGAGACGCCGCCTGAGACGCCGCCGCAGGACATGGACAACATCGACCCGAACGCGCCCTCGATCAATGTCGCACCGCCGGAGGTGACCGCAAACACGGACATCGGCGGCCCGGGTGGCATGAATATCGCCGAAGGCGACTACCTGCCGATCGTGCGAGTGGCGCCAGTGTATCCGGCGCGGGCATTGTCTCGTGGCCTCGAGGGCTATGTGGACATGGGCTTCACGGTGACAACAACCGGAACCGTTCGTGATCCGGTGGTCCTGTTCTCGACGAGCAGTCTGTTTGAACGAGCGGCTATTCGAGCAGTGCTCAAATTCAAGTACAAACCACGTGTGGTCGATGGAGTGCCCGTAGAGGTACCGGGCGTCAAAACACGAATTACGTTCCAGATCGAAGACTAGTATTCCTGGCGGGATCTAACGATCGAAGAGGAAACAATGTTTATGAACAGCATCAGTCGTTTGACCAAAGCATTTTGCCTTACGGTGATGTGGGGGCTGCTGGCATCATCGTTCGCCGTTGCTCAGGATGACGAGAGTGCGGCCGAGCGAGAGTCGAGAAGCCAGAAGACCAAGCAGGCGCAGGCTGTCAGTAAGGAAGTCTATGACCGCATCTTGAAAGCTCAGGAAATGGTCGACGCCAAAGACTATTCCGGCGCCTTGAGGCTGCTCAACAGCCTCTACAACCCGGACAAGCTGACTGAATACGAGCAGTCGAATGTCCTCAATTACATTGGCTTCGTTTACTACAACATGGACGACGCGGCCAACGCCATTCGGACCTACGAAAGGATGCTTGCGATACCGAGCCTCGAAGAGCAGCTGGCCAAGCAGACGACCTATACGCTCGCTCAGCTATATACGATGGAAGAGCAATACAACAAGGCTCTTGCAACGCTCGACAAATGGTTCCTCCTTGAGGCGAACCCGGCGCCGGAACCGTTCATCCTGAAAGCGCAAAACCTCTATCAGGTCAACCGCTATTCCGCGATGATCGAGCCGATCGAGAACGCGATGCGCGTGGCTCGGGAGCGGGGTAAGGAAGTCAGGGAAGACTGGTACGTTCTGCTGAACTTCGCTTATTTCCAGCAAGAGAATTACCGGATGGTGCGTGACATCCAGAAGATACTGCTCGTTACCTGGCCCAAGAAGCGTTACTGGTTCTCCCTGGCCGGCGCCTATACCGAGCTTGGCGAGGACGAGAACCTGATCAATGCCTATGCTGCCGCCTACGACCAGGCAATGCTGGAGAAGGAAGGTGAGCTCGTGACGATGGCGCAGCTCTACTTGCAGCGTGAAGTTCCCTACAAGGCAGCCGTGCTGCTCGAGAAGGAAATGGCTTCCGGTCGCGTGGCGAAAAGCGCCAAAAACTACCGCCTGCTGTCGCAAGCCTGGCAGTTGTCCATGGAGGACGAGAAGGCGATTCCGGCCCTGACCGAAGCTGCGAGGTTGAGCACCGATGGGGAACTCGATGTCCGCTTGGGCAATGCCTATCTGAATATCGGTCAGTACGCTGAGTGCGTAAAAGCTGTCGAGAACGGCATTCGCAAGGGCGGCCTCAAAAGCCCGAACAATGCACAGGTTTCACTCGGGATGTGTTTGTATAACCAGCAGAAGTACAACACCGCAATTCGCGCATTCCAGCAGGCTGCCAAAACGCCCAAATCTCGTAGACTGGCGAATCAGTGGATCAGGGTCATCAACGCTGAAGTCGAACGTCTGGAGCAGATCCGACTCGCAGAAGAAGCGGCGCGCAAAAAGCGTCGGCAGATCGAAGAGCGGCGTGAAAAGGCCGGTCGGGCCTGATTAAGAGAGCCAGATCTGAGCTAGTGTGATGGGGCGTTGACGGGCAACCGTCAGCGCCCCTAAAATTTCGCGCCTTTAGGCAGCACGATATAGGGTAATGCCAAAAGTCACTTACATTACTCCCGATGGGACACACCACGATGTGGTAGTAGAAAATGGATATTCGGTCATGGAAGGTGCCATCAATAACGATATTGAGGGCATCGTTGCCGAGTGCGGTGGAGCTTGCGCCTGTGCGACCTGTCACAGTTACGTTGACGACGCGTGGCTTGACAAGATACCGCCTATGGACGATATGGAAGACAGCATGCTCGATGCAGCCTTCGAGCGGAAGCACAACAGCCGATTAACCTGTCAAATAGAAATGAATGATGATTTGGACGGTCTCATCATTCACGTTGCGGATAACGAGTACTGATTTGAGAGAGATGTAATGCCCATTCAGGCTGGCGAAACAATGCCGGAAGGCTCCTTCGGTGTTATGACGGGAGAGGGTCCCGGTTCAATTTCCACGGGCGAATTGTTTTCCGGCAAGAAAGTTTTACTGATCTCGGTTCCGGGTGCTTTTACGCCAACCTGCTCGACGAAGCACCTGCCGGGATTCGTAGCGCATGCTGCAGAGATCAAATCGAAAGGCATCGACACCATAGCCTGTATGGCCGTCAACGACGTCTTTGTCATGGATGCCTGGGGCAAGGAACGTGGCGTTGGAGACAGCCTCCTGATGCTCGCTGATGGCAACGGAGATTACACCAGGGCACTCGACCTGGAATTGGACGCGACCGGTTTCGGTATGGGAATGCGCGGCCAGCGCTTCGCGATCGTCGTCGACGACGGGATTGCGACGCATGTGGCCGTCGAGGGCCCCGGCCAATTCGAGGTCTCGAAGGTCGAAGCCATTATGCAGGCAATCTAGCCGAGCGCCTCAGTCAGTTCAGGAACGATCTGGAACAAGTCACCAACCATACCGATGTCGGCGACTTCGAATATTGGCGCTTCTTCATCCTTGTTGATCGCCACAATCGTGCCTGCATCCTTTATCCCGGTCAGGTGCTGAATCGCGCCTGAGATGCCGATGGCGATGTAGAGGTCGGGGGCGATGATTTTGCCCGTCTGGCCAACCTGCGTATCGTTCGGCACATATTCGGCGTCCACTGCGGCTCGTGACGCACCTACACCAGCACCCAACTTGTCGGCCAGCGCATAGATCAGGTCAAAGTTTTCCGCGCTGCCCAGCGCTCGACCTCCTGCCACAACCCTGCTCGCAGTTTGCAAATCCGGACGATCCGAAGATTCGGCCTCCTGGCCGACGAACCGCGTGTGCGTGGGAAGTTCCACATCCACACTCACGCTTTCCACCGGAGCGCTGTTGCCGCCGGCGACCGCTTTGTAAGAGGCAGTGCGCACCGTAGCAACCACGATCGAATCTTCGGGGGCCTGCAGCGATACGATGACGTTGCCGGCATAGATGGGCCGCTTGAAAGAGTGAGATCCGTGGGTACTCATGATGTCACTGATCTGGTTGACCCCCAGCAACGCCGCAACCGTCGGCATCAGGTCCTTGCCGAAAGTGTTGGAAGGACCGAAAACGTGGCTGTAGTCGCCTGCGAGCGACACAATCTGCGGGGCAAGTACGACTGCAAGCGGATGCTCGTTGGCCGCGTTCTCAACTGTCAGCACGCGGCTCACGGAGGAGAGCTGAGCGGCTTCAGCGGCGACGGCCGACGCATCTGCGGCCAGCACGACGACGTCGATATCAGCGCCCTCAATTCCCGCCGCACAGGCGATCGTCTTCGCCGTGCTGGGATTAAGAATGGAGCCATCGTGCTCGGCAATTACGAGAATCTTGGCCATTACACCAGTCCTTTGTCTTTGAGTGCGGCAAGTAGTGCAGAGACGTCCTCGACCATGACACCACGCTCGCGCGCCAAAGGTGGCTCGTAGGCGGTGTGCACGATTTCAGGACTATCGCCGGCGCCAAGGTCGGCCATGGCGATCTCCTCCAATGGTTTCTTCTTGGCTTTCATGATGTCAGGAAGCTTGACGTAGCGTGGCTCATTGAGCCTGAGGTCAGCCGTAATGACGGCAGGGAGGTCGACCTCGATGGTTTCCATGCCGACGTCCACTTCGCGCAAAACCGTTGCGGTGTCGCCCTTGATCTCGATCCTGGATGCGAACGTCGCCTGTGGCCGTCCCCAGAGCGCCGCGAGCATTTGTCCCGTCTGCGCGTTATCGTCATCGATCGCCTGCTTGCCGAGGATCACTAACCCGGGCTGCTCTCGATTAACGATCTCGAGCAACAGGCGGGCACAAGTCAGCACATCTGGTGCTTCGTCACAGGTCACGAGAAGCGCGCGATCGGCGCCCATCGCGAGCCCGGTTCGCAACTGCTGCTGCGCCTCGGAACTACCGATCGAAACAACGACGACTTCATTCGCTCCGCCGGCTTCTTTGATGCGCAGCGCTTCTTCGAGCGCGATCTCATCGAACGGATTGATGCTCATCTTCACACCATCTGTCTCGACGCCGGAGCCGTCGCTCTTGACGCGCACACGCACGTTGTAATCCACGACCCGCTTCAGGCCGACCAGAATTTTGTCCACGAATGAGTCTCCCGGTTCCAAAGAACACGAAAAACGGGCAGGGCCCGTCGCCCGATATTGTCTCCAAGCCCCTTAGCGTGTACAAGGCCAAATATACGTATTGACCCGCTACTTACCGTGAATGACAGGAAATTCCTGATCGACTGCGACGAGCTGCTCGAGCAGCTGGGTGAGGATCGTATTTGCATCGTCGACTGTCGTTTCGACCTCAAAAACCCGTCCGCCGGGTTCGCAAAGTATCTCGAGAACCACCTGCCAGGAGCGGTTTTTGCGGATCTGGACAAGGATCTCGCGAGCCCCGTCTCCAGAGGGAGCGGCCGCCATCCACTCCCGGACATCGAGGCGTTTTGTGCATCGATGGGTCGTCTGGGAATCGGACCGGACACCCTGGTCGTCTGCTACGACGAATCCAGTGGTGGTCTCGCGGCAAGGCTCTGGTGGCTCTTACGCTGGCTCGGGCACGAAAACGTATGCGTCCTCAATGGCGGAATGGCGGGCTGGCAGGCCGAGGGCTTGCCGCTCGAGTCTGGCGCGGTCAAGAGGACACACAGGGAGTTTCATGGGGCGCCTCAGGCCGATCGCGTGCTCGAGACAGCAGAGATCGTTGCGACGGGAGCGGCCAGGCTTGCCCTGGTCGATGCGCGCGACAGGGAGCGTTATGCAGGACGCACCGAGCCTATCGACCCGGTTGCCGGCCATATCCCGGGGGCTCGTAATCTGCCGTTTACCGAGGGCCTGAACGAGGACGGGACATGGAAGAGCGCAGATGAGCTGCACCAGGTCCTTGAGGAGGCCCTCGGCAGCGCCTGTGGGGCCCCCTGGAGCGTCATGTGCGGATCTGGCGTTACAGCGTGTCACCTGGCTATTTCGGCGCTCCTGGCCGGATTACCGGAACCACGGTTGTATGTGGGTTCGTGGAGCGAATGGATCACCGACCCGGACCGTCCGATAGCCACCGGGCCCGGGATCGGTGCCTGACGGGTTCGTTTTCATGCGGAAGGGGCGTGAACTTAATGCACAATCTCCGGGTCAGACTTATTGGATAGTGGCCTCATTGAGAATTGGTCTAAATACCTCGAGAGCGATGCTCGTTTCATTAGAAACCTATAAAAAACATTGCGTTATAGTATTATTCTCATGTGTTTTAGCAGCTTGTGCAACATCAGAAGAAACGTATGAGAGCGCCGGCGACCCGGTAAGGGTCCGGGGCAACGATTGCATCTTTGAATCGACTATCCGAGACTATCAGGTCCTGGACGACAGGAATCTGATCGTGACGGCAGCTGGACGTCGCAGTTACCACGTCGAGCTATCGAGAAGGGCCTACGGGCTCCGCAGCAGCTGGGCGATCGGGTTCGTTTCGCCGACCGGCAGTATCTGCTCTACCTCGAGCATACAGGTCGACGATGGGTTTGGTCGCCAGGAAAAGATCAGGCTGTCGTCGGTCAGGGCGCTTAGCCCGGAAGAGCTGGACGCGATGCTGGTGCAATACGGCAAGAAGGCCACAGAAGTCGAACAAGCCACGGAGCCGGAAGAAATGGAAGGCGCCGAGGTAGAAGAGCTGGACTGAATCGAAGACCGGTTCCCGGAAACACGATTCGGTCACGCAATCCGCAATCTCCGTGCGGACCCGCCCGGCCAACCGCAAGGTTGGCCGGGTTTTATATTGCCTTTATGATGCGCGGATGAACGACTCCCTGAAGACGAGTGCAGCACTGCACGACGTCAAGTACGAGATACGCGGACAACTTGCTGGTCAGGCCAACGAACTCGAGAGGCGCGGATACGAAGTAATATCACTGAACATCGGCAACCCTGGCCTGTTCGGATTTCGCACACCGGAGACGATGCGCCTGGCGATGATCGAGAACCTCAGCCAGGCGGAACCGTATTGTCACCAGAAAGGGATTTTTCCCGCACGGGAAGCAGTGGTCATGCAGCAGCAAGACCGCGGTATCCATGGCGTCAGCGCCGAGGAAGTGTTCATCGGTAACGGCGTCAGTGAACTGATCGATCTGTCGCTTCGGGCGCTGCTTAATCCGGGAGACGAAGTCCTCGTGCCCAGTCCCGACTACCCGCTGTGGTCGGCTGCAGTGTCGCTGAACGGCGGCGTTCCGCGGTACTACGACTGCAACCCGGATAATGGCTTCCAGCCGGACGTGAAGCAGATCAAAGCTTTGCTGGGAAAGAAAACCCGGGCGATCGTGGTAATCAATCCAAACAACCCGAGCGGTGCCGTCTATGACCGAGCAACGCTCGAGGCCATCGTCAACCTGGCACAAACATGCAACGTGGTCGTGCTGGCCGATGAAATTTACGACCAGATGGTTTACGACGATGCCGAGTTCATCCCGATGGCCACGTTGATGGACGAAGGCGTCTGCCTTACGTATTCCGGCTTGTCCAAGGTGTACCGCGCCTGCGGGTACCGCGTCGGCTGGTGCGTCTTCAGTGGCAACCTGGATGCTGCAAGCGAGTACATTCACGGCATGGAGCTGTTGGCCGCGCTTCGGTTGTGCGCCAATGTACCGGGACAGTGGGCGGTGCAAACGGCCCTTGGGGGCTTCCAGAGCATCAAGGATCTCGTCCAACCCGGCGGCCGTCTTTACCAGCAGCGGCAGGCGGTAATCGATCGTGTTGCAGAAAGCCCTTATCTCAGCATGCACGCGCCGATGGGGGCGATGTACGCGTTCATCAAACTGGATGATCAGTTTGATGGGCAGCTCGACGATCGTGCCTTTGCGCAGGCGTTGCTCGAAGACAAGCACGTTCTCGTGGCGCCCGGGAGCAGTTTCAACACGTCGTACACCGATCACTTCCGCATAACCACGCTGCCTGATGTCGACACGATCAATGTCGTTTTCGACAGGATAGACGCTCTTCTTGGTCAATTTGCCTGAACCATGCTGGATTGGCTGACCGAGGCGCTCGAGAACTCCTCAGAGGTCATAACGGCCAATCGTCGCCTGGCTCGCTTCCTCGGCGAGCGTTATGCAGAGCAGCAAATCGCATCGGGCCGTCGAGCCTGGCGCAGTCCGCCGATTCTGTCTTTTCGGGACTGGCTGACCCGTTGCACCGATGTATCCGAACCATCACGACCTTTGCCAACACGTTTGTCGTCCCACCAGTGCCGGGTCCTCTGGGAGAAGTGCCTGGCCAGAAACCTGTCTGCGCCCTTGCTCGATAGCGGCGCACTGGTAAGGCAGGCACAAGACTCCTGGTCGCGACTCCGTAGTTTCCGGGTTCCTCTCACAGCTGTGCAGAATTCGGTACGTAGCCTCGATCAACGCGTGTTTGCAAACGCATCGAAGGATTTTGCGGCGACCCTGGAACGCGAGAACTGGGCAGACGATGCCGGGCTTGCGGAACTTGTTGCGCAACTGGTTGAGGCCGGTAGTGCAAACATCGGGCCGCGCATCGTATTTGCCGGCTTTGATCGATTTACGCCTGCCGAGGAACACCTGCGTGCGGCACTCAGGACACGCGGTGTCAACACAGTCGACATTGAAGTCACACTGCCGCGCGGCCGGCCCACGCTGGCCGGATTCGAGAACGCGGAAGCTGAAATGCGCGCCGCAGGTGCGTGGGCAAGGGACATCCTCCTTGATAATCCCGAAAAACGGGTCGGCATCATCGCCGTCCATCTGGAGCAGGACGCGGTTCGCCTGGCGCGACTGGTTCGCGAAGGCGTGGCGCCAGGATGGCAGACAGGCGGAGCAGATTACAAAGCTGCTGTGAACGTGTCCTATGGCCGCCGCCTCAGCAACTATCCGGCGATTGCGGTCGCCTTACTCGCATTGCATTGGCTGCATCGTGACATCAACTCGACCGAGCTAAGCCTGTTACTTCGCACGCCAGCGATTGGGAGAGGGCAAGAGGGCAGCCGCGCAATCACAGAACTCGAGCTCAGAGATCTTCCTTCGATGACCTGGGCCCCTCAAACTGCGATTCGCGCACTCGGGCGTAAGTCAGAACAACGCGAAGAGTGGCTGGAATTTATCCAAACGGTGATAGAACTCCGGGCGGACACCGGCGGTCAAGTTTCCCCTGCCGAATGGGCCGCCAGGTTCGATGATTTCCTGGCTCAATTGAACTGGCCGGGAGATGCGCCACTTTCGAGCGACGACTTCCAGCTCATCAATCGATGGCGTGAACTTCTCAATGAGCTGGCGCGCCTCGAACTCGTGCTCCCACGCATGAGTTACCGCAGCGCCCTGTTCAGGCTTCAGGTAATGGCAGGGGAGACCATTTTTCAGCCGGAATCGAGGAGCGGCGGCGTACAACTACTCGGCGCGCTCGAAGCAGCCGGTATGGAATTCGATAGCCTGTGGATCAGCGGCCTGAGCGCAACAAACTGGCCACCTCAGGGCAACCCGTCCGTGCTGCTCTCACGCCAGTTACAGCGGGAATTCGAAATGCCGGACTTCGAACCCGACGACACGCTGGCATACGCGCGGCGCGTGCTGAGGCGGCTTATGGCGAGCGCCAACGACGTATTCTGCAGTTACCCACTGTCGGAGGGAGATGCCGAACAAAGCCCGACAGGGCTGCTACGCGACCTGGTTGAGGCTGCCTCGGAGACTCCTGCGGACCCGGGCTGGTATGCGTGCCGGGTTGCCGAGTCGGGTGGAACCACGGATGTTCCCGATGATCCGGTTCCATCCGTCACCCGGTCCGAGTCAGTGACCGGAGGAACGGCAACAGTCCAACGGCAGTTGTCGGAACCCTTTTCGGCATTCGCCTACGGACGGCTCGGAATCAGGCCGCTGCCGCGCATGATGTACGGCATCCCGGCCAGCCAACGTGGACGATTGATCCATGCCGCGCTTGCCGACCTGTACGGTGATGTAACGTCACGTGACGACCTGCAACGCATCGATACGCAAGATCTCGAAGCCCGACGACAAAAGGCCGCCCGGAAAGCGAGCGCCTGGCTCGAATCCCGGGCCGACACGGTCCTCCGCCAATTGCTGCAGTTGGAGAAGCAACGCATTGTCGATCTGTTGGGCGCCGTCATAGAGCTGGATCTGGCGCGTGCGCCGTTCGAAATCGTCGGCCTCGAAATACCCGTTTCGCTGGTCTATGACGAAATCGAGATGGCGCTGCGTGTCGACCGTATTGATCGTGACGGCGACGGTGGTCTTTTGATACTCGATTACAAAACGGGACGCCGGCGGCGCTTTCTGAACGCCGATAAGAAGCCTGATGATATGCAACTCGTTGCATACGCACGTGCAATAGAGGAAGCGATATCGGGACTTGCCTTCGTCAACGTTGACTCGCGACATGTGGATATGAGCGGGGCCGGTCGCGACATGACACCCGACCTCGACTGGGATGTATTACTGGAAGAATGGCGCGCGGAAGTCGATCGGGCACTTTGCAATCTGCAAAAAGGTGACGTGCGACTGAATGGCGTGATTCCGGCGAAGGACAGCCGGGAATTCGGATTGCTCAGTCGCATCCGGGAGTTGCGGCATGAGTGATGAGTCGCGCCTCTTGCTCGATGACGATGCAGCCCGGGCAGCTGCGCTCGATATTTCCCGGTCCTTTATCGTTCAGGCTCCAGCCGGCTCCGGCAAGACCGAACTATTGATCCAGCGCTACCTGAAACTGCTGGCCAACGTCTCGGCTCCTGAAGAGGTACTCGCGATCACCTTTACGCGGAAAGCGGCGGCCGAGATGCAGGTTCGCGTACTGCGTGCTCTGCAGGACGCCGCCGACGGGATCGAGCCGCTCGCATCGCATGAAAAAATTACCGCGGAAGCGGCGCGTGCGGTACTGGCAGCGGACAGGAATTTTCGCTGGAACCTGCTCGAAAACTCGAAGCGCATGCGGATCCAGACGCTGGATTCACTCAATGCGACCATCGCACGCAAACAACCTGTTACCGCTACAGGCGGTGCAGCCGATACCACGATAGTGGCCGACGCTGAAATGCGCGCCTTGTATCGCGAGGCCGCCGCGCTCACGCTGGATCAGCTGGCAGAAAGCGGGACATTTGAAAACGCAGCGCGGGAGGTACTTCTTCACGTGGACGTCAATGCCGGGCTGTACGTTGCCTACTTGTCACGGATGCTTCAGACACGCGACCAATGGCTGCCATTCGTCGGCAGCGGTCTTCTGGACGATGGCGAATCGATCAGCCTGAGAGGATATTTCGAAGAAGGTCTGCAGCATGCGGTTACGCGGCAACTCGCATTGCTGCACAAGAACATTGCTGCAGAGCCTGCGGAGGAGTTGCTGAAATTAGGACGCTATGCCGCACGCAATCTGATTGCAGCGGGTGCAGATAATTCTTCGATTGCTGTCCTGGCCGAACAGGAGACGCTGCCCGACGGCGCGCCATCAGCTCTGGATGCCTGGCTTGGTGTCGCCGAACTGTTGTTAACCGGGCAGGGCAACTACCGCAAACGGCTCAATAAGAACCAGGGTTTCCCGGCCGGAGACGACGAACCGAAAATTGCGTTCCGCGAACTCGTCGAAGCGCTGTCGGAAAAGGCTGAGTTTGGCGAATTGCTGCATGGAGTCCGGTCGCTACCGCCTCTTGCCTACAGCGATGAGCAATGGCAGGTCTTGCTGGCGCTTTTTCACCTGTTACCGCTTGCGGTCACAGAATTGAAACGACTGTTTGCGGAACGGGGAATTGTCGATCACATCGAGGTCGCACTCAGCGCCAGTGTCGCACTGGGGACACCGGATGCTCCTGGTGACGTCGCGCTGCTTCTCGACTACCAGGTTCGGCATTTGCTCGTCGATGAAATGCAGGACACGTCGGCGGCACAGTATCGGATGATCGAGGCCTTGACGGGCGGCTGGGAGCCTGGCGATGGCCGGACGCTTTATTGCGTGGGGGATCCGATGCAATCGATCTATCGTTTCCGCAATGCCGAGGTGGGGCAATTTCTGCTCAGCCAGGAAGTGGGAATCGGGTCGATTCCCCTGGAGACATTGACTCTGCGTCGTAATTTCAGGTCCGGCGCCGGACTTGTCGGCTGGTTCAATGACGTTTTTCCGGGAGTCTTGCCACGTCAGGATGACCCCGAGCGGAGTGCTGTTTCCTACGAGGCCGCGGCGTCCGTCCCGGAACTTTCGGGCTTGGGAAGCTGCCACGTCTATCCTGTCTTCGGGTCCGACACCAGCGCTGAGGCCGACCTGGGTCTGAGCGTGATCCGTGACACGATGGCGCAATTCCCGAACGATGATATTGCCGTGCTCGTCAGGGGCCGATCGCATCTTCCCGAGCTGCTGAAGCGCCTGCGCAAAAACGGCATCGCCTACCGAGCGATCGAGATTGACCGTTTGACCGATCTCCCGGAAATCATTGACATCCTGGCCCTGACCCGAGCGATCGTGCACCTCGGCGACCGCCATGCCTGGCTCGCCTTGCTTCGATCCCCGTGGGTCGGCCTGACATGGTCCGATATCCATGCGATCGTGCTGAACGATACCGATTCGACGGTATGGGACTTGATCGGGGACCCGGCAATCCTGGAGCGTCTTTCGGAATTTGGCAGTTCTGCGGTAAAGAAGTTTACCGAGTCCATGCACGCGATCCTGACTTCTTACCGGTCCGAGACCCTGAGGGAACGCATCGAGCGTGCATGGATGATGCTGGGTGGACCCGTAATCCCCGACGATCCGGACGCCATTCAGAACGTCTACCAATATCTCGACGTTGTCGAAAACCTCGAGGTCGCTGGTGACCTGCCCGATGTCGCAGAACTCGAAGAGGCGCTGGACGCGGAGCATGTCTCGAGTTCCTCGTCGTCGCGATTGCACATCATGACCATGCATCGCGCCAAAGGGCTGCAATTTGACCACGTCATGCTGTATGGACTGGGGCGTGTTCCGCGGCGCCGGGAATCCGGCGTAATGAGCTGGTTCGACCTGCCGGACGAACACGGCCAGCCGCTCAAGGTGATATCCCCGGTGGGTCCGCGCGCCGATCTCGAGAAAGATCCCGTACACAGCTACATCGGCAAGATTGTCGCAGAAATGGACAACAACGAAGTCGGTCGCTTGCTGTATGTAGCCTGCACCCGGGCCCGCAAGTCCCTGCACCTCGTTGGCAATGCCCGGTTATTCAAATCGGGTATGCGGCCTGACAAGCCCAGTCTGCTACACCTGCTGTGGCCTGTCGTACGCGACGATTTTGAAAATGCCTTCGCCACCGACGACTCCAACCGAGTCGAGAGGGCGAATGACAGTTGGTTGACACCGAGGCTGCGCCGAATTGAGGCGGGCTGGTGCCAGCCAACACCGCCGGTGCTGCCGACGACAAGTCCAGACCCGCCGGGCGACGCTACGCCGGTGGATTTCTACTGGGTGGGCGCCGGCGCCCGAATCGCCGGAACACTCGTCCATCGGTGGCTGCAATATACAGCACAGGGAAATCTGGACCTTGCCGATCTCGACGAATCGGCGGTCAGGAAGGAGAGCGGGCGCTGGATCCGTGAAATGGGTATTGCGGAAGTCGATTCGGGTCCAATCATCGATCGAACAGTGGATTCCTTGACCAGCATGGCTGCCGATGAGAAAGGGCGATGGCTGCTTTCCGGTGACGGCCATGTGGAGCTGCCCTTAACGGGTCTCGTCGGAAGCCGCACCGAATCATTGGTGCTGGACAGGGTTCGTATCGACGATGCCGGCGTTCACTGGATTGTCGATTACAAAACCAGCTCACATGAAGGCGGCAAGCTGTCCAGTTTTCTCGATGCGGAGGTCGAGCGGTATCGGCCGCAGCTTGAAAAATACGCACAGCTCTATCGCAATTACGCGGACGTCGATATTCGATGTGCGCTCTATTTCCCGCTACTGCAGGAATTCATCGAAGTGGACGTGGGCCTGTCATAAGCGGCCTTGAAGACGTACTTCATACTGTCCACGTTCATTGGCCGTACCGAGAAAGCGCATTTGCTCACGCATATCTGCCGGCGTATCGTCCTTGGGCGCAACCAGGCCGATAAACTCGTAACTGCGATCCGGCGAAATCGAGAGGCTCCCGGCAAGCTCTAGCTTCGCATTGGTATCTTCGACGCTGGCGACGACCCCGGTTTCCTGGGTGAAAAATTCGGCGCGAAATCCTCCTATCGGAGCTCGATTCACGATAGGCGCACGCAAATTCGAGATCTCGACGATTCCGTCCGCCGCCACTGGCAATCCGTTTTCGAGGTTCAAGCGGTCAAACCGGAGATTCATCGTCCCGGTCAGACCCGGCATGCGCACGACCTGTTGCAGGGACTCGAGGGAAACCGACGCCGTCAGGTCCGACAGCGCGATGTGGCCACCTGCGCCGAGTGTCACATCGGCCTTCAGGAAACCTGAGGGCGCCTCCGCCTCGATGCCGTAGCCGATCTTCCCGGTGAAGAGCGCCAAAGGCCGCATCGTCCAGTCCAGGTTGCTCACGTACAGCCCGCTGGTCACCGCGGCGTCTGCGCGACCGTGCCAGACCGTGCCGTCAATTCCGGATATCGCGATGCCGGGGGGCGCAAACCAGTGATAAGCGACGCGGGCCGGGAAAAGCGCGACCAATCCAACGACAAGAGTGATCAACCCAATGACCACGTAGCGATAACGAGCGATCATCAAGGTGAGCGTTCCAGCGTTAGCGTCGCGTTGATTCGGCCGCGTACACCCTCGGTTCCGGGTGAAAAACTTCCGGAGGCGACCTGCATCGCATACTGACTCCCCAGGTCGTCCAACCACAGAACGAGATCATCGAAGGCCACGTTCTCGAACTCGACACGAATTCCGTCGCTCGTTGTCGGCTGACTACGCCGCAGTGAGCGATCGAGACCACGCGCACGCAGAGTCTGGTCAACGATGACGACCGGGGTCTGTTGAGCTGCCTGGGGACGGCTGGTGTCTTGCGCAGGAGCCTGCATACCCTGTAACGGCTGAATTTCTGCGAGAGCCCGTTCCCAGCTGTCCACGCTGGCACGCATCGTGTCGTGTTCGCGATCGAGCGGCGCCCACACAAATCCATACAGAATTGCCAGGACCACGGCGACCGCTCCGGCGACGACGAACATGCGCTCGCGCGCTTCGAGGGATGCCAGCCAGTCCTTCATGCTCCGGCCTCCCGGATCTGGATGCGACTGCTCACGCGGTCACCGACGTTGTCCGTCGACTGGATCGACGCGGTAAACCGGCCAGAGCCGCTGACGATCTCTTGAATGCTGTTGAGCGTTGCGACATCAGGTGCTGTGAGACGGACATCGATCACACCTGCACGATAACTGATGGCCTCGACCGTGGCAGAACTATTCTGCCGCATGGCAAGGCTCAGCTGTTGCAGCGAAGGAAGAAACACTTGCGCTGCCGCTGGACCGCCGAAACCGCGCCGCAGTGAGCTTACGGTCGCTATCGGATCCAGGATCTCGCGATTATCCTGCGGCCGAATGCTGCGATAAATCTCGGTGAACTGCGCCTTGAGCGCGGCTTCCTCCTGCGCCAGGCGGTAATAGTCGACCCCTTTGCCGGCAACTGCGACGACACCAAACGCGAGAAGCAGGATTGCGGCAAATCGCCAGGGCTTGAACATCGTTCCCATCTCGGCCCTGATGCCATAGCGCCCCTGCAGCAGGTTGATGCCGCGTCCACTCGCAGCGGTAACGGCCAGCCGGGGCAGTACTCCGTCCGGCAACAGGTTCAGATCGACAGAGGCAAGCTCGTGCCGCAACGCGATCCAATCGTGTTCGAAGCGCTTTTCAGCCTCCGGCTCGCAAAAGACCAGCAGGTGTCCCGACGCCTCCTCATCACCGTCGTCGGTCAGGGCGCCGGCAACGGCCAGCGCATCGGACGGCTTGACATTCTGCAGTACGAATTCGGTGTCGGCACCATCGTTGAAAAAGACCTGGTCCTCGGCGACGAGCAGGCTCAGGGTGCCGGGAATTCGGGCCAGGCCCTGGTTTTCCGCAACGATTCGCAACGGCTTTATGTCGGCCTGCTCGAGCCGAGCAAGCCACGATTGCATGTGCTCGCGGGCGACGACCGCTACCGGAATCCGGCCATTGTCTCGTCTCGCCCCCGCGGCAAAGTGCAGATTCTCCACGTCATCGGCGAGCTGCTCCTCGAGCGCAAATGGCAGTGTGGCCAGCAGGCGAGAGCCGCGCTTCACCGGAATATCGACCGTCGTCGTGAGCACACAGTTTGCCGGCACCAATACGATGACATCACGGCCAGCGGTGTGCCGTTGCGCTTCTTCCAGCCTCCCGGCACCTGGCGCCCCGATACGCGTGCCATTGCTGTCGACGGCAATCCACGTGGCCGCTGCTTCCGTGTCGGCATCGAGTCGAATTACGAGAAATTCCGCCATCGTCAGGTCGCTCCGAGGCTCCTCAGTATCGGGGTGACATCGCCCTGCGCACTGCGCTCCAGGACGCTGTAGAAAGTGACTCGAACGGTATCAACCCGGACGATCACCTTCAATCGAAAATAATCACTGGTCTCGGCCAGTTGGTTGAGCACCTCCGGTTTAACGAGCGCCGAGAACGTGTTCTGGATATCGGTGAATCCCGACTCCCCCCGTTGAGATAACAAACCCTCGACATCGGCAAGTGTCATGTCGGCATCGAGGGACTGCAAGACAGGACCACTCGCAGTATTGACATTGACCGATGTCCGGCCCGGTAATGCCGCTATGTGCGGCAGCAGAACGTCGAGGGTCGCCTTGTCCATGCCATCGAGCGCAGCGAGCTCGCTGGTGCTGGAGATGATCTGGTTCGGGGAGCGGTAGGGTGGCGCAAATCCCGTATAAATCGCATCCTCGGCGCCGTCCGGAAAACCGGCATTTTCGTCGGCATCGACCCAGTCCGCCGCAATTCCCGCAAACCGCGGATCGAGGCCAAGCGCGATCAGCAGGCGCTGGAACTGCTCCAGCGCTGACTGATCCACCTCTCCCTTGGCATCGACCAGGTTATTGATGTTAAAGCGACCCTGCAGGTCCTCGATCTCGCCGTAGATCTCGCCCTGGATGCTGTCGCCGGGTCCACCAAGGGGAAGAACCGGCAATTCGCTCGCCCAGATTTCGCCAAGATGGTCGGTACTGCTGTCCTCGGCATCCTGACGAAGAATGGTCAGCACCCAACTCTCGGCGCCGAGGGCCGCCTGTATGGCTTCTTCACGGTACATAGAGACGTACGTCCGCCGCAGGTCGAGCGAATTGTCCCACTCGAGGCTGAAGGTCAGCGTAGTGATCAACGCCATAATCAGCATGGCGGTAATCAGCGCGACGCCACGTTGACGAATCACAGCGCAACCTCCAGCAGGCGGGTGACTTCGCCCTGATCCGGAAGGCTCAGAATAATCTCGGCCGCCCTGGGCCGGCTGCGCAGCCCGCCACCGCCTGCCTGAGTCTGTGGTGGCCAGATTTCCGATGCTTCGCCGCTTGCTGCGTAGAAACGGAAGTAGATAGCGTCAACATCATCCAGCAGCTCGGTCACGACGGGATTGTTGGCATACGTTCGATCCAGCACGCTCCAGTGAAATCGGAGCAGAGTACCGTCTTCGATACGGTAGGCGACACGCTGAAAGGTGCCGCGGCGCAAACCCGCCGGATTGCTCCAGCCGCTGTGCGTCAACTCGATCGCAAAATCGCCACTGAGTGTGCTGTAGACGGCGGGAACATAACTGTCCCCGAGTTCGGATCGGACGGGGCGGGGCGCCGCTTGCAGAATGTCGGTGCTCAGGTAGCGCATAGCGCGCTGTATGGACTGCAGCCGGTCCATACGATCCGACAGGTAGTCGGCGTTCGCCAGCGTGGACCCCAGCGTCGCATAGGCGAGCATCGACAGCACGCCGAACACGGCCAGCGCGACCAGCACTTCGATCAGCGTAAACGCCGAAGAAAGTCGCCGACTCATTGGGTGACACCCGCGTTTTCCGAACCACGATTCCAGCTGCGGTTGCTCTGTCCGGGAATGACAGGCTCCCCGATAAATCCGGTCACCTTCCGAATGACCGTATTGCTATCCGTGCTCGTAATTTCGACATCGACCCGAAACAGGTTTTCGATGCCGGTTTCCGCGACCACTGCCCGCCAGCGCCAGGTCCTGTTGGCGTAGTCGATGTCACCGCTGGTCGTTGTAACCTCAGGCAATACATTGGCGAGGCGCATCTCGGTAATCTTGTTCTGCGCAATCCAGCTGGCGTATGTCCTTTCCTGCATCGAATTCGACGTATCAATCATTCGGGCCATCTTCGCGCCGACAGCTGTCAGTGACAACGCGATGATGGCAAGTGCCACCATGACCTCGACAAGCGTGAAAGCACGATTGCGACGAATGCCCATACTCAGAGCGCCTCCGGATCGGCAAACTTGATTTCACCAAGCACATCGCTTTCGATGCTGATCATCTGATCCAGGTCACGACGCAGCAGGTGCAACTCGAAAGGCGTCATATCGCCACTCGAAAATATAAGGATATGGGGTGCATAGGTCTCGATACTGGCGGCGGGGGAATCGTCTTCAGGATCGTCGAATGCCGCAGGCTGGTCGTCGAGAAGGATACGCTGCCCTTCGATCCAAAGATCGAATTCGGTGTCATCGGGCAACTCCCTCGGCCTGAGCGTGTCGTCACCGATGAGTTCACCCCAGCCATTGAGCAGCGGATCGTACTCGACGAATCGAAAGCCACCGTTCATGAATTCGATACCAAAGTCGCGGCCCTGCATGACGGCCTCGTCCTGCAGGACCTCCACGAGCGCGATCAGTCGACGGCCTTCTTCTCGCAATTCGCGATCATCACCGATAATACCGAGCGACAGAACCGCAATCGACAAGACGATGCCGATGATCGAGATCACAACCAGGATCTCGATCAAAGAGAATGCCTTGGCCAGGCGGTAGCGTTTCACCGATCCGCGCCGATGAGGCAGCGATACGGAATCAGTTCAGATCCCAGTTGCCAATATCGGCGTCCAGTCCTTCGCCGCCGGGACGCCCGTCGCGGCCCAGTGAATAGACGTCGAATTCACCCTGGTTACCGGGATTCAGGTACTGGTAAGGATTGCCCCAGGGGTCCTGCGGCAGTTTGGGCAGGTAACCGCCTTCTTTCCAGTTCCGGATGTTCGGATCGTTAGGCCTCGTCACCAGCGCATCGAGGCCTTGCTCATTGCTCGGATAGGTGAAATTGTCGAGGCGATAGAACTTGAGCGCATTCTCGATATTGGCGATTTCCGCCTTCGCCTTCGTGATCTGGGCGTCGTCGACCCGGCCGATGACGTTCGGCGCCACGATGGCGGCAAGAATGCCGATGATGATTACGACGACCATGATTTCGATCAGCGTGAATCCTCGCTGATGCAGGGAGGCGGTCCGTTTCCCAGAATTATGACTCACAGCAGTAGCTCCGCGGCGCTGTAGCGCCGAAATTGACTCGGTAATTAATTAAACGTCAGTATATCAAACATGGGGTTAGGCCAAGGCGACTCAAGTCGCCACCAACGATTCGGATTCGCTGCCTGGGTGGTGCCAATTGCTGTGCTGAGCTGCGCCGTAATTATCGCCATACTCGGCGATGCGGGCCGCGTCTGGCTCAGTTATGACCGCCCGCAGATTGCGGCAGGCGAGCTCTGGCGTCTGTTGAGCGGCCATTTCGTGCACCTCGGCGTTACGCACCTGATGTGGGATGCGGCAGGATTCCTGTTGATCTGGTACCTGGTAGGCCAGTCCTTTGGCCGCCTGGAGTGGATTTTCGTGATCCTGGTGAGTATTACCGCCTTGGATCTCGGCTTCTGGTTTCTCGAGCCGAACCTCAAATGGTACGTCGGGCTCTCCGGTCTCGTGCATGGCCTGGTCGGGGCAGGTGTTGTTGCAGGCATCAAGTCCGGACGTATCGATATGTGGATCCTTGGCGTCGCCCTGATCGGCAAACTCGTGTACGAGGCTTTGGTGGGTCCTCTTCCTGGCTCGGAAGAATCGAGTGGCGGCGCGGTCATCGTTACTTCACACATATACGGTGCTATCGGCGGCGCAGTCGCGGCAAGCGCGATCCTGATTAGAGTCCGCGCCAAGGCGTCTATATAATGCGCGGCCTCGGATTTCATCAGTGGAGGTGGATGTGTCGATAGCGATGATATTCCCCGGGCAGGGTTCGCAGTCACAGGGCATGCAGGCGGACCTGGCAGACCGGTATCCGTTCGTCACCGAGACCTACGCTGCAGCGAGTGAGATTCTCGGCTACGACCTTTGGCAACTCGTGCAGGCGGGACCTGCCGAGAAACTTGCCGAAACCGTGGTCACGCAGCCCGCGATGCTGACGGCAGGATATGTTGCCTGGCTCGCGTGGCACGAGGCCGGTGGTGCACGACCGGAGCAACTTGCCGGCCATAGTCTTGGTGAGTACACGGCGCTGGTGTGCTCGGGGGCGCTGAATTTCGCCGAGGCTGTCAGAGTCGTCAAGAAACGATCAGAATTGATGCAGGCGGCCGTGCCGGTCGGAAGCGGCGCCATGGCTGCCGTGATTGGCCTGGATGATGCAGCCGTGCTCGCAGTTTGCGAGGCCGCTTCCGGAAGCGGCGTTGTCGAAGCTGTGAACTTCAACTCGCCAGGCCAGGTCGTTATTGCCGGGCACAAAGCAGCGGTCGACGACGCGGTGGAGCGGGCGGAAGAGGCCGGCGCACGCCGGGCCATAATTTTACCTGTCAGTGTTCCCTCGCATTCATCGCTGATGACCGGGGCTGGAAAGGAACTGGCCGAGACCTTGGCAAACGTCGAGTTTGCAGCGCCTGAAATTGCCGTTATCAATGCAACTGACGCAACGCCGTACATTGATGCCGATGACATTCGACAGCGACTCGCAGTCCAGGTGCATCGCCCGGTCCGCTGGGTCGATACGATTGGTGCGATGCATGATGGCGGCGCTACGTCGTTCATAGAATGCGGTCCGGGCAAGGTGTTGGCGGGACTGGTGCGACGCATCAATCGCGGCACCCCCGTGGCAACGATCGATTCAGAAAACGGCCTCGACAAGGCCCTCGAGTTATAGGATTCGAACATGAGCAGTCTTTTCAGTAACAACGTGCTGGAGGGCGAGGTTGCGCTCGTAACCGGGGCGTCCCGCGGCATCGGTGCGGCGATCGCGCAAGCTCTGCAAACGGCCGGCGCCACGGTAGTAGGAACTGCGACGAGCGAATCGGGCGCTGCCGCCATCACCGCAGCGCTTGGCGACAGTGGTCGGGGCATCGTGCTCGACATCGCCGACGACGACTCGGTTGCGGCGGCTGTCAAGGACATCCAGGGTACTGAAGGCAGCCCGACGATTGTCGTCAACAATGCCGGTATCACGAGGGACAACTTGTTGATGCGGATGAAGCCGGAAGAGTGGGATGACGTGCTGTCAACCAACCTCAGCGGCGTTTACCGGGTCAGCAAGGCCTGCCTGCGCGGAATGATGAAAGCCAAGAAGGGCCGTATCATCAATATCGCGTCGGTGATCGGCGTCATGGGCAATGCCGGGCAAGCAAACTACGCGGCCGCCAAGGCCGGGATCATCGGTTTTTCGAAGTCGCTCGCCAGGGAAATCGGCTCGCGCAACATCACGGTCAATGTCGTCGCCCCGGGGTTCATCGATACCGATATGACCCGGGTTCTGCCGGAGGACCAGAGAGACGCCATGCTGGCCCAGGTGCCCCTTGGCCGTCTCGGTGACGGGGACGATATCGCCGGCGCCGTGGTTTTCCTTGCCTCGCCGGCAGGAAGCTACATCACGGGCGAGACGCTGCATGTCAACGGCGGCATGCTGATGGACTAACAAACTCGTTTTGTGTGTAGATTGCCATGGGCGATTCACATACAATACCGTGCCACGGTCGTGCAGTGCCTTGAAATATCAATGACTTACATGGTTTTTTCGGGCTTTTGACGGCGCCCTGGAGCGCCTCCACCGCCACCGTTGAGCCAGTTTTTTTGATGAGTCTTCTCAGGAGAAGGGACCAAAATGAGCAGTATTGAGGAACAAGTTAAGAGCATTGTTGCAGAGCAACTCGGCGTCAAAGAGGACGAGGTGACGAACGATGCTTCCTTTGTCGATGATCTCGGCGCCGATTCACTGGACACGGTTGAACTGGTGATGGCTCTTGAAGAGGAATTCGAAACTGAAATTCCCGACGAAGAGGCCGAAAAGATCACGACTGTCCAGCAGGCGATTGACTTCGTCACCGCTCGCTCGGGCGACTGACAGATCCGGGGACGCGGCGCCCTTCGCCGCGTCCTTTCTCCAACCCGGCAGTCCTGCCAACTCAAATCGGAAAAACCTTGAAAGAACGGCGCGTCGTTATTACCGGCATGGGAATCATCTCGCCGGTAGGCAACCGGCTGGATGAGGCCTGGACCAACGTATGCGAGGGCAACTCGGGAATCCAGCTCGTCGAGGATTTCGATACCTCATCGTTCGCTACGCGAATTGCGGGCATCATCAAGGACTTTGACGCCAGCGACTACATCGCCCCGAAGGACATTCGCAAGACTGATCCATTCATTCACTACGGAATCGCTGCAAGCGTCGAGGCAATCAAGCATTCTGGTCTCGAGATAAGCGAAGAGAACGGCCACACAATCGGACTCGCGATGGGGTCGGGGATCGGCGGCATCAAGTTTATCGAGGAAAATCACAACAAGTTCCTCGGCGGCGGGCCGCGCAAGGTTTCTCCGTTTTTCATACCGGGCAGCATCATCAACATGACGTCCGGCTATGTCAGCATCATGCAGAACATCACGGGGCCGAACGTGTCGATCGTCACCGCCTGTGCGACGTCGGCACATTGCATCGGGTTTGCGGGCCGCATGATTGTGCATGGCGACGCCGAGGTGATGCTGGCTGGCGGTTCGGAATACGCAACCACCCCCGTTGCGATGGGCGGATTCTGTTCCGCCAAAGCCATGTCGACCCGAAACGACGATCCGACTCGTGCGAGCCGGCCCTTCGACATTGATCGCGATGGCTTTGTCCTGAGTAACGGCGCAGGCTGCGTCGTGCTCGAGGAATTGGAGCACGCGAAGGCAAGGGGTGCGACGATCTACGCAGAATTGCTGGGATTCGGCATGAGCGGGGACGCATACCACATCACTACACCACCACCCGATGGTGAAGGCGCGCGCAAGGCGATGGTGGCCGCCCTGAACGATGCGGGCGTCGACCCGTCCGATATCGATTACCTCAACACCCACGGCACGTCGACGCCCGTCGGGGACATTGGCGAATCCGTGGGCATTCGACGTGCTTTTGGCGATGCCGCCGACGACCTCATGGTCAGTTCGACCAAGTCGACGACAGGGCACATGCTCGGCGCTGCCGGTGTTGCCGAAGGTATTTTCTGCGTTCAGTCGATCTACAACCAGGTTGTTCCGCCGACAAGCAATCTGGACAACCAGGACCCCGAGTGTGATCTCGATTACGTCCCGAATACCGCTCGCGACGCGAAGGTCCGTTATGCGCTCTCGAATTCTTTTGGCTTCGGCGGCACCAACGGCAGCCTGATTTTCGGCGCCTACGACTGAGCCTCGTTGCCGCGATACAGCAGTACCCATGTTCTGCGGTACTATCCAGATCGTGTTTACACCGAGTACCACATGAAACGGCTGCAGGTAACTGTCGGCGTATTGCTGGCCGCGTTCCTCCTGGCCGCTGCCTTTGGGGCGGTACAATTGAACCGCTTCCTAAACTCTCCGATGGATATCGGAGAGGCGGGCGCCGACTTTCTGATCGAGTCCGGGTCCTCTTTTCGGGCCGTCAGCGACGAGCTCGAGGACCGCGGTTACATTGACAATTCTGTGCTTTTGCGACTTTGGGCACGGTGGACCGGGCAGGCAGGAAGCATTCACGCAGGTGACTATTACATCCGTGCCGGGACGACGCCTGCCGAACTACTCGACCAGTTTACGAGCGGCGATGTCAAACTGTATTCATTCACGATTGTCGAGGGCTGGAATCATCGTGAGCTTTTGACTGCGCTGCAGGCCAGTGAACATGTTACGGCTACGCTGACGGATGAAGACTGGCCGGGCTTGCTTGCGGAACTCGGGAACCAAGGCGGCCATCCGGAAGGCTTGTTTTTGCCGGAAACTTACCGGTTTCCCCGCAACACGAGCGACCGCGAAGTATTGCGGCAAGCCTACGAACTCATGCAGAACGTACTCGAGGAAGAGTGGGGCGCCAGGGCGGAAGAATTGTCTGTCACGACGCCGTATGAAGCCCTGATATTGGCGTCCATTATCGAAAAGGAAACTGCGCGCGGCGACGAGCGGCAGCGCATTTCCGGTGTGTTTTCACGCCGCCTGGAAAAAAGCATGAGGCTGCAGACCGATCCAACGGTCATCTATGGAATCGGCCCGGACTTCAATGGCAACCTTACCCGCAGAGACCTCCGGACTGACACGCCTTACAACACCTATACGCGTGCCGGTTTGCCTCCAACCCCGATCGCCATGCCTGGCCGCGCAGCCATCCATGCGGCATTACATCCGGCACAAGGCGATGAACTCTACTTCGTCGCCACGGGTCTTGAAGATGGAAGTCACACTTTTTCGACCACCAAGGAAGAGCATGACGCGGCGGTCACGGAATACCTGAGGCGCCTGCGTCAGAATCGCAAGTAAACATGGAAACCGGCAAATTCATCACATTCGAAGGTATCGAGGGCGTCGGCAAATCGACGAATATCGGCCATTTCGTCACCGCGGTAGAAGCCGCCGGACACGAAGTGCTGGTAACCCGCGAACCCGGAGGGACGCCGACGGCCGAGCGCATCCGCGATCTTCTCGCAGAACACGGCAGCGAGGCCATGCCCGAGGTTGCCGAACTGCTGCTCGTATTTGCCGCCAGGGCGATTCACGTGGACAACCTGATACGGCCGGCACTGCAGCAGGGCACCTGGGTAGTCAGCGATCGATTCACCGACTCCAGCCGCGCCTACCAGGGTGGCGGACGTGGCTTGCCTCAGGAAGACATCAATCGCCTGGCCGATTGGGTCCATGGGGACCTGGAGCCGGACCTTACGATTCTTCTGGATGCGCCCGTCGAGACCGGCATGGAAAGAGCAGGCGATCGCGGCGACCCCGATCGCTTCGAATCGGAGGACCCTGGCTTTTTTCGGCGGGTGCGCGACACTTACCTCCAGCTTGCTCAGGCGCAACCCGAAAGGTTCGTGGTTGTTGATGCAACGCAGGGTCTGGAGGCCGTCCAGTCGGCGATCGAGTCTATTGCACATCAAATTATAAATAGCATTAAATAAGTTTATTAGTTAATTGAATAATAAAGAAATAAGTTGGCTAAAAGCATTCGCGGACGGATGGCGGGACCGGGAGCGACATGCTCGCCTTCCGCATGCGGTTCTGCTCACCGGCGCGGCGGGGGTCGGCAAGCGTGCTGCGGCCCGCTGGATCGCCGCCAGGCGCCTCGGCGTGGACTCCGGGACGCCATTGCCGGTTTATCCCCTAGAAGCGCTCGAGCACGCTGATATGCACTGGATCGCACCGCTCGAGGATAAAGAAAGCATCGGCATCGAGCAGATTCGAGACCTCGTGCATGAATTTGCGCTGACGAGCTACGAAGGTGCGGGAAAGGTCGCAATCATCGAGCCTGCAAATGCGATGACCACAAATGCCGCAAACAGCCTTCTCAAGACACTCGAAGAGCCTTCCGGTACGGCTCTCCTGATCCTCGTCGCAGACCGCGCCGGACGCCTTCCCGCAACGATATACAGTCGCTGTCAGCGCATAGACATTGGCTTGCCGAGTGAGACGGATGGTCTTGCCTGGTTGAGCCAGCTTTCGCCTGGCGCCGACTGGGTGGAAGCGCTGCGGCTCGCCGGCAATGCGCCGCTTGCCGCCATCAGTGCGCTCGAACAGATTGACACCCATACATCGATGCGGCGCGAATTTGCAGAACTTGCTCGTGGCAAGGCGTCGCCGATCGAAGTGGCTGGACGTTGGGCCAGCCTCGATCCTGGATTCGTGCTCGACTGGCTGGCACGGCAGGTGCAACTTGCGATTTTGACGCTGTCCGGAGGGGCTCAAACGCCGGTCACTACTGCAATAGGCGAATCTGTGCTGAAGCGCATGGACAGGCGAAATCTGTTCTGCTATCTAGATACGATCAACAGGCTGCGAGGGCAGCCAAAAGGCTCTTACAACGTGCAACTGGCGCTCGAGAGCCTGCTGATCGACTGGGCCGAGCAGCTAGAGCAAAGGAAAGTAGTATGAGCAAACCGGGACTGCTGACGCTGACCATTAAGGACAAGAGCGCCTTGTACCTGGCGTATATGCCCTATGTGATCAACGGTGGGTTGTTCATACCGACCAACAGCTCGTACCGTCTCGGTGACGAGGTTTTCATGCTGCTCAACCTGATGGGCGAAGAAGAGAAGATCCCGGTAGCCGGAACCGTCATCTGGATGACACCAAAGGGCGCGCAGGGTAAACGAACAGCGGGTATCGGTGTCCAGTTCAGTGACCAGGATCAGGGCAACACGCAGAAAAAGATCGAAAACTACCTGGCCGGTGCATTGGGCGGCGACAAGCCCACCCATACGATGTAACTACTGCTCTTTGTTGATCCCGCCGCGCAACACGTAGGCCTGGTATCCCCGTTCATTGAGGATATAGGCGCCCGCCGAACTGCGGCGCCCCGTGTCGCAGCAGACGATATACTTCTTGTCCTTGTCGAGCGTGCTGATCTTCAGGCGAATGAAATAGAGCGGGATGTTAATGGCGCCATCGAGGTGGTGATTCTCGAACTCACTGGGCAGGCGAACATCGAGCCACTGACCACCAGCCTGGATGATCCTGGCTGCCTGGTCGGTGTCGACCCAGTCCAGCATCGGCTCGTTCAACAGCTTCTTGAAATCATCCTTACCAAGACGCATGACCGAGCCATCGGCGGTCATCGTCACGGTCGCGTTGCGCTTTGCATCCGAAATCAAGGCTTCCTCACCGAAAGTGTCGCCTACGTGCAATTCGGCCAGCTTGATGCCTTCCTTGGACAATGGCGTCTCTCGCGTCACTATCGCGGCGCCGCGCGTCAGGACGTAGAAATAATCACCTTCGGCGCCCTGTTTGAGAACCACGTCATCCGCGTTGTAATTGATTTGCTGCATGCGCATGAAGATCGCCTGGATGTTGGCGGGCGGGATCTTATGGAACGCCTTGGTCTGCAACAGCATTGTCATCCAGTCGTCACCGCCATCATCGCCTTTGCCCTGGAGTTCGGACACCTCATAGGTCCCGGTCTGATCCCAGGTGAGCATGACGTCGAGCAAATCGGCGTCAATCGAAATGAACTTGACGTTGTCGCGCGCGCGAGCCGAGAAGCGGCGCGGAAAAATGGGAGAGACCGGGTTACGGGCCGGATCGGTGCCGCCCTCGATCGTCTCGACAACCTTACCCTGGTCGATCAGCTCGAGAATGCCCGAGGCAATGTAGAACGTGCGCTTCTCGGTATCTCCTTCCTTGAACAGGACCTGGCCCGGGGATAATTCACGCAGCTGAACCTTGCGCGCCAGCGCTGCAAGGTTGTCGCGCTTCAGTCCGTCGAGCGGCGAGAAGTTCTTGAGCAAGTCTGCATTTAGCTGCTCACTGGTCATTCGGGGTCCTGTAATCGCTCAAGTTGTTGATTTTCGTCATTCCTTGTCAACGGGAAGCCGTGGGGACTCCTCATTTGGGCGGTATTCTACCTTTAATTCAACAACTTCCGGTACTGCGAGACGCACGCATCGTGAAGCGGCGCACAGTTTGGTCGGAGATTCCGGTAGTCCGGCATGTCAAAGCGTGGACCAGCCGGGATGCGGCACGAATCGCTCCCCGTGAGTCGCTGCCAGTCCCTCGAGCCTCGATTTGACCTCGTCCACGCCGCGTTCACGCGCGTAATTGATGGGACCTCCACGAAATGGCGCGAAGCCGGTACCAAAGATAACTCCCGCATCGAGAAGGTCCGGATCGGTAACGACGCCGTCGGACAGGCACGAAACGGCCTCGTTGACCATTGCCAGGACAAGCCGGTCTTCGATATCAGCTGGCACACTCGATGGGTCCCGCGGCGGTTTTGTGGCCTTTCCCTCGTGCCATTCATAAAAGCCCTGGCCCGTCTTGCGACCCAGGTTGCCGGCGTCCACCATGTCCGTCAGCTTTTCGGGCACCGGTCCTTCCATTTTTGCGCCCAACACTTGCGACACATGCAATACGACGTCAAGACCGACGTTGTCGACCAGTTCGATTGGGCCGACCGGCATGCCGAACGCCATCGCCGCCTCATCGATGTCGGCAAGGGCAACGCCTTCCTGAACGAGATGCATGGCTTCGGTCATATACGGCGCCAGGATCCGGTTGACGACGAATCCCGGCGAACTCAGGCACTCGAGGGGAAACTTTCCGATTCCCTTGACGAAAGCAAACGCGATATCCAGTGCTTCCTGGGCCGTATCCGAACAGCGCACGATTTCGACGAGCGGCATCAGAGCAACCGGATTGAAGAAGTGAATCCCGACAAAGCGCTGCGGGTCGCGCAAGCCGGTGCGCAATTCCTCCAACCGAATACTCGACGTATTCGTGGCCAGGAAGGCATCGGCCTTCATCTTCTGCTCGACATCAGCGTAAAGCGTTTTTTTTGCGTCGAGATTCTCGAAAATCGCTTCGATGATCAGGTCTGCGTCACCAATCCCGTCGCCTTCGACGTCAGCACGCAGGCGCCCCTGGGCGGCCGCACGATCCGCATCGTCACGAATTCGCTTGTCGAAGAGCTTCTGCGCGCGCCCGATTGCCGGATCGATGTACTTCTGCTCACGATCCTGGAGCGTAACGTCAAGACCACGCAAGGCGCACCAGGCGGCGATATCGCCACCCATGACGCCAGCGCCGATGACGTGTACGCGCGCAATCTTCGTCGCCGGCTTGCTGCCTTGTCCCTTGAGTTTGTTTTGCAGGAAAAAAACGCGGACCAGGTTTCGGGAAGTGGACGTACACATCAGGTCGGCAAACGACCTGGCCTCGGCCTCATAGCCTGTCCTGGGAGACGCGCCGTGTTGTGCCCAGAGATCAATCATGGCGTAAGGCGCCGGGTAATGATCCCTGCGGGCCTTCGAGGCGACCTGCTTGATCAGCGTCGGCTTGATCAACGGCCGCACGAAAGGCAGGTTCAGGATCCGCTCGACGACAGGCGGGCGCTTCCGTGCCGGCCTCGAGGCGATTAACTCCCTGGCCGCCTGGCGCCAGTTATCCTCTGCCGCTATCCGGTCGACAAGGCCTATGCGTCGGCCCTTGTCGACCGTGATCGGGTTGCCCGTGAGCATCAGCTGCATGCCCGGACGAACTCCACAAATTTGCACAGCTCGAACGGTTCCGCCGAATCCCGGGTGCAGTCCCAGTTTCACCTCGGGAAGCCCGAGGATCTTCTTCTTGCTGGCCAGGGCAACCCGATAATCACAGGCCATGACGAGTTCAAGCCCGCCACCCATGCAATAACCATTGATCACGGCCACCGTGGGGCAGGCCAGATTCTCAATCCTGTCCAGGAGCTGCTGCCCGAGTCGCGTCACCTCGTAAGCCATTTCCGGCGTGTCGACCGCCGTAAATTCGTTGATGTCCGCCCCCATGACGAAGCCATTGCTCTTGCCCGAGTAAAGAATCAGGCCCCGCGGCGGCGCGGCGCTCAACGTGTCGATGATCGAGTTGAGCTCGACCATCACCTCGCTCGACAGAACATTGGCGCTCGAATCGGCCTTGTCGATTCGCAGCCAGGCAATGCCGTCATCATCCGTCTCGAGTGTCCAGTGCTTAAGGTCCAAAACAATACTCCTCACGAAACTTCGAAATCGCAGACCAGTGGCAGGTGGTCCGACAGCTTGATTTCCGGTACCTCGAACCCCTTCACCTCGATGCCTTCCTGGTAAAGGATAAAGTCCAGCTCCTTGCGCGGCGCGCGGCTGGGATAGGTGGGAACCCCGTCGATATTGGCCGAAGTCAGCCCGGCCGCGCGCATAAACAGGTAGATCTCGTTCTCACCCCAAAAGGTGTTGAAGTCTCCCGCAACGATCACGGGTTTTTTGGTCGCCTCGACCAGGTCGTAAAGGCGCCGTAATTGCAGGTGCCGGTGCCGGTATTTCAGAGACAAATGGACCAGGAAGACGGCGAACTCGCGCATTTCGAGTTCGATGATCAGTCGCTTGATACCGGTGTCGAAGTAGTGGAATTTTTCGCCGTGCACGCGGGCAGCGGCCATGAAGGCGTTCCCTTGCTTGCGGACAATCGGCAACATCTTGTTGATCGACTTGGTCCCATACTTGGTCTCGTACGACGTATTCATGCCGAGATCCGAGGCGATTTTCTCGGCCTGGTTGACACTGCGGCTCCGAATCGAACCCGTATCGACTTCGATCAGCCCGACGATATCCGGGTCTACCGATTTGATGAAACGCGTGAGCTCAGGAAGCACTTCCCTGTTACCGAGAACGTAGCCGGCACCCGGCAATGGCATATGCATGCTGGCGCCGCCGCCCACAGCATATCGGATGTTGTAAAGAAGGAGTCGCATGACTGTTCGCGGCTACGATACCGAATAGCCGATAACTTGGAAACTACCGCTGAATGTGCGCTGTTTGTTTCACACCGCTGTAACGAATAGCTACACTTGCATAGCTATTTGAATGACCGGGAGCCGGCCGTGTCCGAGAGTAATCCGTTTCGGGTGTTTGTCACCCATGCGTTCGAAGAGACCGACGATTACCTGCGCGTTTTCGAATTTCTGGAGAGCGTTGAGCGCTTTTTCTACCTCAATGTGAGCAAACCCGAGAACATGCCGGAACAGGGCGGGCTGGAAGCCCTCAAGGACGAACTGATCCAGCAAATCAAGCAATCTGAGGCTGTCATTATTGTTGCGGATGTCTACGAGCGTCAGCCGGACCTGGTCAATTACATGATGGATGTGGCCGATGCGAATTCGATAAGCATGATCGCAGTCAAACCGTTCGGCGGCATGTCCGAGACGGCACCGCAAGTGGTGGAGCGGGTCAAGGCACATATCGAGTGGAATGACCGCGAACTTGTGGACTCGATCAAGCTCCTGGCGCGCGGTGAGGATACGGCCCGCTGGGAGGTCGTCGATTTTCCGGGCTGGAACGCCGATGGTGAGATTAAAGATGAATAATAACAGTATTTTATTTTAAGAAATGCATGTGATTTCTAGATAATGACATTGGTCATCGCTCATCGCGGCGCTTCGGGATATCTCCCGGAGCACACGCTCGAAGCCAAAACGCTGGCTTTCGAGATGGGTGCCGACTACCTCGAGCAGGATATCGTCGCCAGCCGCGACGACGAGTTGCTTGTGCTCCATGACATTCACCTGGACCGGGTGTCCGATGTCGCCCTGAAATTCCCTGAGCGCAAAAGGCCGGATGGACGTTACTACGTTCGCGACTTCGACCTGGCGGAAATCAGGACGCTGAAAGCCTGGGAGCGGATGCAGGCCGATGGCACCCCGGTGTACCCGGGGCGTTATCCGGTCCAGTCCGGTGACTTCAGGTTCAATACGCTCGATGAAGAGCTGTCACTTGTGCAAAAGCTCAATGCCGAGCATAGCCGCCGCGTAGGAGTCTATCCGGAGATCAAGCGGCCAGCGTGGCACAAAAGGGAAGGGGTCGACATTGCGCCCTTGTTGCTGGCAACCCTCAAAGATCATGGTTACACACAGGCGACTGACCCGGTGTTTGTGCAGTGTTTTGACGACGCCGAAGTGCGGCGGCTGCGCAGTGAACTGGATTGCCCGTTCCCCCTGGTCCAGCTCATCGGCGAAAACACGTGGTTCGAAGCCGCAACGGATTACACGGCGCTGCGGTCACCGGAGGGCATTCGCGAAATCGCACAGTATGCGGATGCCATCGGTCCGCACATTTCGCATCTTGTCGATCTCCAAAGTGTCGATGGAGTTCCCGTCGTCGCCGATCTTGCCGGACTCGCGCGCGACGCCGGACTCCAGGTGCATCCCTATACGTTCCGGGTCGACGATCTTCCGCCGGGATTCGCCAGCTTCGATGATCTCGTCAGCTTTTTCGTCAACGATGTCGGGGTGGATGGACTGTTTACAGACTTTCCCGACCGGGTTCTATCCCTATTGAAGGATTAGCAGAAGCCACCTCAGGTCCAAAGAGCATCAGATTCGATGCTGCGACGCGGGCAAGCCGAGACATTTCTGGAAGAGCAGGGCATAACACCCCGGTGTTATCGTGCCCCTCGAGCCGCAGCGTAGTTTCGCTCGATGCAAGTTCTGGCGATCGCCTGCAGATATCGTTAACCTATTGTTTTATATAATAAAATTCAAAACTGATCGAATTGTCGCTGAACACCGACAGTCACGCCATTTTGGCCGATTCGTTGCCGGATTGAGAACTCGGTCCTTTTCTGATTCTCAAAAGCGCATAATCTAACGCGATGTTTTTCGAGATCCCGCAGCAGCAGATCCTGATGATCGCCGGAGCCTTTCTGATTGGCTGGCTGCTGTCATCGATCAGTTCATCGCTCGGCGGCAAGTTCAAAGCGCGTAAGCGCGATCCGCGCGACGACCGGATCCGCTCCCTGGAAGCCGAACTCCGTATTGCGCAGTCTGACGCGGAGTCCGCGAAGGAAAAGGCCGAAGGACTGGACCAGGAACTCGGCGAGCTAAAGGAAGGCATCGAGAAGCGCGACAACGTGATAACGCATCAACAGCAGCGCATCGATAAGCTCAACTCGGATCTCAAAGACTCTGTCATGAAGACTCGCGAGCTACGTGCAGAGTTGTCCGACCGTGCGACAGAAAGTCTCCGATCCGAGGTCAAACTTCGTGAGGTGGAAACCGAACTCGAAGTTGCACAGGCATCGACCGACCTGATTGCGACCGGTGTCCTCGATTACTCGCTGACTCCCGAAGCTGACGACGCCGAGGAACAAGAAGAACTTCTCGACGAATCGGACATGACCAAAGCAGCGAACTGACGCCGTTCGCAAGCCACTATCTAGCTATTCGTTCTCGTCGTAACGGCGAAAGAAGCGGCGGTTCGACGCCAGGCGGCGAACAACAGGAAAAACCAGGCCTGCAGCAAGATCGTTGCAATCCACTCCAATCGGTTTTCCATGGGATCCGGGTCGGCGAGTATCTCCTTCAGCAAGAGATTCAGAATGCCGATCGTCAATACGAGTACATTAATCGAGAGCATCGCTTTCGCGATGCCGCGAAGGTTGGTCCGGAGTAATGCAAGCGCCACAAAGAGTTGAGCGAAAGCGCCGCCTGCAAAAGCTAAATAAATACCGGTGCGACGCATGAATTCGTAGATTGGCTCTGAAGTGCCGAGAAAAGTCACATAGATTATGAGCGCGACGACATTGACAAGCCCGGCAATGAGAATCGATAGGCTTCGGCTCCGACTCAACGCAGGGCGTAGTTCCTGCAACCACAGAACCGAGAGGTACCAGACGAAACCCAGAATTATGCCCTGAGGAAGCATGATTGCGCGAAACAGAAAGCTCCCTGGCGGCTGCCGGCCCGTGGCACTGATCGAGCGGCAACCGTCGATGAGGGGATTGCAGTCCGGCAGGACTTCGTAGACAACACCAATCGCGAATGACCCGAACATCGCTATCAACGTCATCATTCCTGCAATGAAAGGGAGCCAGGGAAGCACTACCAGAGCCTGTCAACGGGAGCGTATTCGCGTTCGGGAAAACATACTACAATAGTTCTACCTCGTTGATAAAAAGCGAAAAAATAGGGGGTTAATATGGGCATCATCGATTTGTGGCTTCCCATACTCGTGTCGGCTGCTGTCTGCTGGGTAATGAGTGCAATTATCTGGACAGTACTCAAGTATCACAACAGGGATTACGCACAGACAGCCGACGAAGAGGCTGTTCGCGCCGCCCTGAAGGGCAACAGGCCTGGTTTTTACCTGTTGCCGTACTGCGTGGATCCTGCCGAGCTCAAGAACGAAGACGTCAAACGCAAGTACGAAGAGGGACCGCTGGCCTATATCACGATGTTGCCGAGCGGTGTACCGACGATGGGCGCCAAGCTAATAGCCCAGATTGCCTTCTTCATCGCTGTCGGGATCGTCTGTGCCTATTTCGTGTCGAGGACGCTCGGCCCTGAAGCGGACTATCTGGCCACGTTCCGGGTCGCCGGAGCCGTTGCCTTCCTTGCCAACAGTTTTGCCTATATCCCGGAAAGCATCTGGTTCGGACGACCCTGGCCGATGACTGTCAAGAGCTTCGTCGACGCTTTGCTCTATGGCTTGCTGACGGGCGGGGTTTTCGGTTGGCTGGCGTGATGGGTTGTGGCTTTTGATCGCGTTTCCGCGGGCCAGCTGACGCTGAAAGCACCCCGTAGATCACCAACTTTAAACCCACGCGCACGATCGTGCGGATAGGCAGTAGCCAGCTCCGATTCGATCTCAGGCGCCAGCGCATCGCCATGGCAGGCAAGGCACACACCTGCGGTCGTTATCGCCTTGAGGTAACGGGCGCCGCCAGAGGCGTCTGCTTCGAAGATTTCGTTCCCATTCGTGCTTTCAAGTCGCTCCAGCGCGCGTGCTTCCCATGAATCCGGCGCGTTACCCGGATTGCGGAAACGCAGGCTCGTACGGCGCACCTTGGCGCCGGACTGGCGCGACAGGTCGGATGCAATTTGCGGCGCCAGCTCGGCGCAGACTCCGATTGCCGCAGCAGGGCCTCCGGATTTGAGTGATTCTTGCAACGCAGCCTGCAGCTGCGTTGCATATTCGACCGTTAGCTGCCGGCTTTTCTCAAGCAGGGCATTCTCGGCGCCGTAGGCGGCCGGGGCCATAAGCAACGCCGCGAGATACCCACAGATGGATCTATTATTTAACATAATATACATTATACGCATAATTTGATGTTTCAACCGGGCTTCCCCTGCCACGATGCCCGGACTCGGCAGACCTCGCAATACGCACATATCCGATCCCAGAGTCTGCATCGCATGATTGCAGGTCGCTCATTAAGCCGGCGTTAATCTTTGACGACGTAGCATCATCTTATCGGCAAGGACCTTGTGAACTGTTGGCTCTGCCGTTAATCCAACACAACAAAGACCCAATCAAGAGAGGGATATCATGAACAAGCTCACTGCCCTGTTCGGCGCCGCGATGCTTCTTGCCGGTACGGCCAATGCGGAGGGATTCTACGTTGGTGGCTCTTTTGGCGCCGGCGATGCCACACTCACCACGAACACCCAGATCGGTGACGTCGACCTCAGTGACCGGTTGTATTTTGCCAAAGGCTTTGGCGGCTACCGGGTCAATGACTATTTCGCCGTAGAGGGCTCATTGGTGGGCGCGTCAAACAGCGATTTCGACGACGCCTTCGACGAGGACACCGACGCGACGTTTTCTGCGGTGACGGGTTCCTTCCTCGGCATTATCCCGGCGGACGAGAACTTTCACCTCTACGCCAGGGTCGGTGGCTACCTCGGTGAGAGTGACGTGGGTAACAGCTTTTTCTTTTTCGGCAGTGGCAACGATGAAGACGAAAGCGGCCTGGTATGGGGCGCCGGCATGTTTATCAATTTCGGGCCGCGTAACCAGTTCACGATCCGGGTGGATTACGAAAACTTCGACACGGATGTTTTCGATGATTTGTGGGGAGTGACCGCAGGGTTTCAGTACAACTTTCGATAATACTGATGTCCGCTTACCGACTGGATCGGCGAACTGCTTGCGGCCAGAAGCGGAAGTTCCGTGGGTCAATGATATCTATCAATTTAGCGTCGATTTCTGCTCTGGTTTTGCGCCTTGCGCAATCAGTTTCAGGCATGCGACGTCCAGCAAACGGATATGCCTGCGATTGACGCGGATGGCGCCCGCTTGTTGTAGTTTCGATAGCCCGCGGCTCATAGTCTCGGGTGAAAACCGCAAGTAATTTGCGATACTTTCATGCGACATCGGTAGATCAAACTCGTAATCAGCGCTGTATCCCCATCGCAAGCGAGCCTCCAGGTCAAACAGAAATATCGCAATCTGCTGGGTAGCGTCGGAACCCTCGATGCACAGCTGTTGCCGGGAGAAGTTGCGGCTCATCAGGGCCAAAATTGGGGTTTGTAGGCCAGGAATTTCCCTGGATAGCGCTGCAATGTCCCGATAAGGGACGATACACACCGAGGCAGCCTTAATGACCTTCGCATTGAAATGATGGCGCTCCGGATATGCTGCATCGAACCCCAGAAGTTCACCAGGTAGATGAAAGTCGCGCACATGTTCCCGCCCTTGGAGGTCCGTGGTGTACGACTCGATGCACCCGCTGTTGACCGCATAGATGGCCGTAAACCGGTCGTCGGTACGAAATACATGATGGCCGACGGGCAGTACACTGCTGTGACGGACGATGGCATGCAATCGCCTGAGCTCGCCCTCCTCCAGTCCCGGCAGCCAGCACCACTCCTTTAACGAGCAGAGCCCGCAGACGTGGCGAAACACAGGAACGCTCGCCGTAGGCATTTTCGCGTGGGCACCCAAGCAGCGACTCCTAAACGATTACAGGATTCTAGGATCGTGCCGGAAGCCCGAAAATTGTGGAACTTACTTAGGTTAAGCCAACAAATGTCAATGCAATGTCGGTTGTCAGCTGATGACATATGTCGTGCGGCGAGCTTTACGCCTCGGCTCGTCGCCAAATAACCGAGAATCGTCGAAGCGAAGAAGATAATGGAGAAGATTATGTATGTCAGACAGGTAATGGCACATTACAAACCCGAAAAATTTGACCTATTTGGTCAACGGTTCGAAAAGGAAGTTCTTCCCTTATTGAAAAAACAGAAAGGATTTCGGGATGAACTTTCATTCTTCGACAAGGAGAAAAAAGAAGCATTTTCGATGAGCTTCTGGGATACAAAACAGTTTGCTGACCAGTATGCGCGAGACGTTTATCCATCAATCCAAAAGAAGATGGAAGATATACTCGACGATACGCCACAAGTTCGCTCTTTTGAGATCGCAAACTCGACCTGGTACGATATTCACGCATTCTAAGCGAGAATTTTCAGCTCAAAAGCGAGCGGAATCGTAACTTTGCCGCCCAGGTTTTTAAGTCTCTTCAATAGTATTGATTCACCTGGGCGGCACAAACCTGTGAGGTGTCATAGGTGCAGAAGCGATCATCCGATTCGCCCGCTA